>MDSW01136259.1_pt1 | contig 12246 bp, 8 predicted proteins | sample 811171 | NCBI WGS metagenome assembly MDSW01 (sample SAMN05326641, study PRJNA326480) | marine metagenome | isolation source: seawater | place: Atlantic Ocean: North West | collected 2012
GTTCTTCTTTGTTTTGCTGTTCTTCTTTGTTTTGCTGTTCTTCTTTGTTTTGCTGTTCTTCTTTGTTTTGTTGTTCTTCTTCTTTGTTTTGTTGTTCTTGAAGTTTATTTTTTGCTACAATTAAATTATGTCTTGTTTCATCATCATCGGGATTTAATCTAAGAGAGCTTTTGAAAGACTCAACTGCTTGTTCAAATTTGTTTTCTTTATATTGTGAGTTGCCTAAATTGTGATATAATTTTGATAATTGATTTTTATCATTTGTGTTATCAACTAAAGAATTAAAAAGCATGGATGCTTCTTCAAAACGATTTTGTTTGTATACAGCATCGGCTAAGTTAAAAGATGCATTAAAATAATTTTGATCTTTTTCTAAAGACTTTCTATATTTAATTTCTGCATCATTATAACTGCTGTCACTGTATAGTTTATTACCATTTCTTAAATATCTTTCTTTACTTTGAGCAAATAATGAGAGATTATTTAAACATAATATTAAAATTAAAAATCTGATAATCATTTTAAAAAACGTAAATTGAATTTTTTATTGTTTAAAAATAAATTTAAAATTAAAAGAATAAATGCAATTGCAATAAAAATTTGAAATCTATCCTTAAAATTTGTAAAAATCATTGTGCCAATTTCTTTTTTTTCCATCTTATTAATCTCTGTAAACAGTGCATCTAAACCAGCTTTAGAATTATTAGCTCTAATATACGATCCGCCTCCACTCGATGCAATTTCTTTTAATAAATCTTCGTTTAATTTACTAACTATAGTATTTCCTTCGTTATCTTTTCTAAAACCAATATTATTTCCATATTTATTGTAGATTGGAATTGGACTTCCTTTTTCTAATCCCATACCTAAAGTGTGTATTATAATATTTTTTTCTTTGGCAGATGCGGCTATTTCAATGGCCTCTTGATCATGACTTTCTCCATCAGTAATAATAATTATAGCTTTATTTTGTTCATTTTTTTTATCAAATGAGGAAAATGCCAAATTTATTGCCTTTCCAATATTGGTACCCTGGGTTGGAATAATATCTGAATTAATTGTAGATAAAAATAATTTTGCTGCGGAATAGTCCGTTGTAATAGGTAACTGTACATATGCATCACCAGCAAAAACAATTAGACCAATTCTATCACCATTCAAATTATCTACAAGTTTCGAAATTGCTTGTTTGGCCCTTTTTAGTCTGTTGGGTTTAATATCTTCAGCTAACATTGAGTTAGATAAATCAATTGCTATCATAAGATCAACTCCCTCTCTTTTAACTTCCTCCATTTTTGTACCTATTTTAGGATTTGATATTCCAATTACTAATGAGGTTATAATAAAAATAAAAAGAACATTTTTTATCTTAATTTTTGTTTTTGAAATTGACGGAGATAATTTTTCTATTAATTTATTGTCTCCAAATTTTTGAATTGCCTTTTTTTTCCAAATACTAATAACATACATTAACAAAATTAGAACAGGAACTAATAATAATAGATATAAATATTCACCTTGACCGTATTGTAACATCAGATAATTTTTTTAAAATAAAAAGTTTCTAAAATAAATGCTGAGATTAAAAGAATTAATGATGAAATAGCAAAAAGTAAATATTCTTCATTTCTTTTATGAAATTCAGTAACTTCAATTTTTGATTTTTCTAACTTATCAATGTCATCATATATTTTTTTTAAAGTAGTGTTGTTGGTTGCTCTAAAATATTTTCCATCAGTAATTGTAGCTACATCTTGAAGTGTTTTTTCATCAATTTTAACTTCTACGTCTTGGTATTGAATTCCAAATGGTGTTTGAAATGGGTATGGAGCAAATCCTTCACTACCGACTCCAACAGTGTATACTCTTATGTTGTATTTTTTTGCTATTTCTGCCGCTGTAAGTGGAGGAATTGAGCCGCTATTATTAACTCCATCTGTTAATAGTATAATTACCTTAGAGATTGCTTTTGAATTTTTTAATCTGTTAATTGAGTTTGCTATTCCCATTCCAATAGCGGTTCCATCTTCAATCATACCACTTTTAACATCTTGAAATAGGTTAATTAAAATATTATGATCTGTTGTGAGGGGACATTGAGTGAAACTTTCTCCAGAAAACACAACTAATCCTATTCTATCATTAGATCGTTTATTTATAAATTGAACCGCGACATCTTTAGATGCTTCAAGTCTGTTCGGCTTTAAATCTTGAGCTAACATACTACCTGAAATATCAATTGCTAACACAATATCAATACCCTCAATTGAACTTTCTTCCCAATTTATAGAGGATTGAGGCCTTGCAAGTGCAATTACAAGTAAAAGTGATGCAATAATCTTTAATATGAAAGGAAGGTGTATTAGTTTTTGTTTTAATGTTTTTTTATAATTAACTAAATTAATATCTGAGTATACTATTGTTCCGAAATTTTCTTTGTTCTTAAAAAAATACCAGAAAAAGATTAATATAGGAATAATTGCCAAATAGATGTATTCGCTATTTACAAATGTATAATTATTCATTTATTATTTCTTTTTTGGTTTTTTTAACAAAATCAGTTGCTAAATTTAAATTTTTAACATTTTCAATTTGATCAGGTATTTTTTTTGCAAATTTCACAAGATCAGAAATTTCTAAAATATTTTTTAAAGAAATAGATTCTTCTTTTTTAATAATAGCGGTAATAATATTTAATATCTCATATGTTGTAAGTTCTAATGCAGGAAAATTAAATCTATTCTCTATATATCTTCTAATAATTTCAGAGATTGACGAATAATATTCTTTAATATCTTTTTTGTCAATTAGCTTTTTATTTTCTAGTTTTTTAAGTGAATTTAAAGCTAAAATATGTGCTGGAGTTTGAATATTTTTTTTGACGACAACAGTTTTTTTCTTTTTATTAAAATACTTTTTATAAGTGAAAATTGATAGTAATATTATTAATATTAGTACAAGCCAAGGCCAAATGTCGCTCCAACCAATATTATCATCTAATGGGCCTTTAATATCTTTTAGCTCGGAATTCGCATCAATATTAGGTAATAAAACATTGATAATAAGGGCATTGGATTTACTTGTTGCTGAAAATTTGACTGGTGGTATATAATAACTTCCAGAATCCCAAGAGGTAATTATAATTTTTTGTATAATCTCATCAGATAAAGTGTCAAAATCTGATTGAACTATTTCCAATCCATTTACAAGCGTATCATTAAAATTTGGCCAAAATTCAGAATTTTTAATATTATTTGATATTTTTATTTCAACTTGTTGACCAACAAATATAATGTTTGTGTCAACTGAAATTTTTTGAGACCAGGCTTTCGAATTAATTAACAATAATATTAAGATGCATATGTTTCTCATCTTTTACTACTTCTTTTTTTAAAAAAATTAATTAACGGCTTTACATAATCTTCTCCAGTGTATAAATTTATCAAGTCTACACTGCTTTCATTCATTAAACTTTTTAATTTATTATTTCTTTTATTCTTTTCTTCTGATAATTTGCTAATAAAAAATTTGCTACTTGTATCAATAATAATTTTTTTTCCACTTTCAGCATCTTCAATTGGAACTAAACCAATATTTGGTATTATTTCTTCTCTTTTGTCAATTAGTTTTAGAGCTACAACATCATGTTTTCTTCTGGCTATTTTTAAAGGTTTTTTAAAACTAGTGCTAATAAAGTCTGATAAAATGAAACAAATGCTTCTTCTACTAATAACAGAATTAAAATATTCTAATGCTACAGAAAGATCAGTTTTTTTGCTTGATGGTATAAAGGAAATAATTTCTCTAATTATTCTTAAAATATGTTTTTTTCCTTTTTTGGGTGGTATAAATTTTTCAATAATATCCGAGAAAAAAATTACCCCAACTTTATCATTATTTTTAATAGCAGAAAAAGCTAAAACAGCTCCAATTTCTGTAGCTAATTCTTTTTTAAAATTCTTATTTGATCCGAAGTTATTAGATCCTGAAACATCAATCATTAACATAACTGTCATCTCTCTTTCTTCTTCAAAAACCTTAACAAAAGGACTATTGTATCGGGCAGTTACGTTCCAGTCAATCAATCTAACATCATCTCCATTTTGATAATCTCTCACCTCAGAAAAAGCCATTCCTTTACCTTTGAATGCTGTATTGTATTCTCCTGCAAAAATGTGATTCGAAAGACCTCTTGTTTTTATTTCAATTTGTCTTACTTTTTTAAGTAAATCAGAAGTGTTCATTATGGAATTTCAACTGTATTTAGTATTTCAGTAATAATATCCTCAGATGTGATATTTTCAGCTTCAGCTTCATATGTTAAGCCAATTCGATGTCTTAATACATCATGACATAGTGCACGAACATCTTCTGGAATTACATATCCTCTTCTTTTAATAAATGCATAGGCTTTGCTAGCTGCGGCTAAATTAATACTCGCTCTTGGTGAACATCCAAATGAAATCATATGCTGAAATTTTTCCAAACCAAATTTCTCTGGATTTCTAGTTGCAAATACAATATCAATAATATATTGTTCAATCTTTTCGTCCATGTAAACTTCTTTTACAATATTTCTGGCATTCAATATTGCTTCAGTTGATAAAACAGAGTTAGCTTGTGGAAATTCTTTAGCTAAGTTATTTCTCATTATTATCTTCTCTTGATCTTTGGTTGGGTAATCAATTATTATTTTTAACATGAATCTATCAATTTGCGCTTCAGGCAAAGGGTATGTCCCTTCTTGATCAACTGGATTCTGAGTTGCCATAACTAAAAAAGGTTCGTCTAAGTTGAAAGATTCACCTCCAATAGTTACTTGTCTCTCTTGCATGGCTTCTAAAAGTGCGGATTGAACTTTGGCAGGAGCACGATTGATTTCATCAGCTAAAATAAAGTTAGCAAAAATTGGACCTTTTTTTATTGTAAATTTTTCAGATTTTGGACTGTAAATTTGTGTACCAATAATATCAGCAGGAAGTAAGTCTGGTGTAAATTGTAGTCTGCTGAAATTTGCATCTATTGTTTTTGCTAAAGTGCTTATTGCTAATGTTTTAGCTAGACCAGGAACACCCTCTAGTAAAATATGTCCGTTGGATAATAAAGCAACAAGTAATCTTTCGCTCATGTGCGTTTGCCCAATAATTACTTTATTTACTTCAAGAGTAAGCATGTCAATAATTGCACTCTCTTTATTAATTTTTTCATTTAGCTCTTTTATATCTGTTTTTAATGTATCATTCATATTTCATTAGTTTATGCGTGCAAAATTATAATTTGATTAAAAAAATATCAAATTGTGAACGTATTTTTTTTTAATTTATTTTATTGCAGATGTATATAATCAAACTTATCATACTATCTTTGCGAAGATGCGTTTTTTTATTGAAATTTCATATCGAGGCACAAATTATCACGGTTGGCAAGTTCAACCTAACAACATAACGATTCAAGCAGTAATTAATAAAGCGTTATCCACAATTTTAAAAGAAGAAATATTTGTTACAGGTGCTGGAAGAACTGATGCTGGTGTTCATGCAAATCAAATGTATGCTCATTTTGATACTAAAACAGCATTTGAAATTGATAAATTAATTTTTAGATTAAATCAATTTCTTCCTAATGATATAACTATACATAATATCATTAAAGTTTCAAATGATGCTAATTGTAGATTCGATGCAAAAAATAGAACTTATCGATATTTTATTATAAACCAAAAAAATTCTTTTATTGAAGATGCTTTTTTAATACATAAATCACTTGACATCGAAAAAATGCGCCAATCATGTAAATTTTTGCTTGGCAAGCATGATTTTACATCATTTACAAAAAAACATAGTCAAACACACACAAACTTTTGTAATGTTGAGTATGCTAATTGGGACAATTTTGATAATAAATTAGTTTTTGAGATAAGAGCAGATAGGTTTTTATGGAATATGGTAAGAAGTATAGTAGGTACACTTTTGCAAGTTGGCGAAAAAAAAATGAGCCCAGATTCGGTGGGAAACATATTGATTAAAAAAAATAGATCTTTAGCTGGAAAAACTGTTCCCTCATATGCGCTTTTTCTTCACAAAATAGAATATTCAAACAAAATATTTAATGTCTAAAAGTAAAGATATATTAGATTTAAATTTACTTAAAAGAGTAATTTTATTTGCAAAACCTTATAAAAGCCGATTTATTTTTGCAGCTATTTTTGCTATTACACTTTCTTTTTTAGGCCCAATTCGACCATATTTAATTTCTCATGCTGTTGATAATTATATTTTAGTTCCAAAGCCTGAATTATTGCTAAATATGATGATAATTCTCTTTGTTTTGTTAATTTTAGAAGGATGTATGCAATTCTTTTATATGTACTTGTCAACTTGGATTGGACAAAATGTAATAAAAGATATTAGAGAGGTAATTTTTAAGCATATTTTGAATTTGAAAAAGCGTTATTTTGATAACACACCAATTGGAACTTTAGTAACACGTTCAATTTCAGATATTGAAACAATTTCAGATATTTTCTCTCAAGGACTTCTAGTAATAATTGCAGAATTTTTAAGATTAATAATAGTAGTTTTAGTTATGTTCTATACAGACTGGAGATTAACATTAATTACTTTGTTAACAATACCTTTTTTGCTTATTGCTACCGCATGGTTTAAAAAAAATATTAAAATTTCATTTGAAAATGTAAGAGATGAAGTAGCAAGATTAAATACATTTGTACAAGAACATATTGTCGGCATGAAAATTGTTCAGATTTTTAATCGTGAAGATGCTGAATACAATAAGTTTTATGAAATTAATAAAGCTCACCAAAATGCCCATATTAAATCGATTTTTTATTATGCTGTTTTTTTTCCGATAGTTGAAATTCTTTCAGCTTCAGCTATAGCTTTAATTGTTTGGTATGGTGGTACTTTAATATCATATGGAGAGAATGTTACAATTGGTGAGTTAACAGCATTTATATTGTTAATCCATATGATGTTTAGACCAATAAGACAGCTAGCTGATAGATTTAATATTTTACAAATGGGAATAGTTGGTTCTCAACGAGTATTTAATGTTATAGATAATATAGGTGAATTAGAGTTAAATAGTGGGGATAAAAAAATATTAAAATCTCCAAAAATTAGTTTTAATAATGTATATTTTGAATACAAAAAAAATGAACCTGTTCTTAAAGGATTGTCTTTCGATATTAATCGAGGTGAAACATTAGCAGTTGTAGGAAGAACTGGTGCGGGAAAAACTTCAATGATTAATATTATTAATAGATTTTATGATATAAAATCTGGTTTTGTTAAAATAAATGATAAAAGTATTTATGATATTGACCTAAATAACTTAAGAGAAAATATTTCATTAATAAATCAAGATGTATTTTTATTTTCGGAGTCAATATTTAATAACGTTGGTTTGTACGATAATAATATTAGTAAACAAATGATAATAGATGGAGCAAAAGAAATTGGTTTACATGATTTTATAAATTCTTTACCATCTGCTTATGAATATGTAATTGGTGAAAGAGGTGTTAATCTTTCAGTTGGTCAACGACAACTAATTGCTTTTTTAAGAGTTTATGTTAGAAATTCAAAAATTTTAATTTTAGATGAAGCTACTTCCTCAATTGATTCAAAAACTGAACAACTTTTACAAAATGCATTAAGAAGAATATCAACAAATAGAACAACAATTATTATTGCCCATCGGCTGTCAACTATTTTACATGCTGATAAAATTATTTTTTTAAATGATGGCAAAATAGCAGAGTCAGGGACGCATACAGAATTAATTGCTCAAAAGGGAATGTATTATAAAATGTACAGTTCTCAAACTACCTAACTAGATTCAGTAACGTTCATATTTAGTATCTTTTTTTTAAATTTGCATAATGCGTTACTTGTTTTTACTAATGTTTTTTACATCAATTTTCACAAAAGGACAAATTGTGGTTGATAATAATATACCTTATAATGATCCGACATCTCTTGTTGATAATATTTTGTTAGGTGGAGGTATTATTGCAAGTAATCATACATTTCAAGGTGCTACAGCACAAATTGGCTGGTTTAATGCTCAAAACACCTCTTTGGGTTTAGATAGTGGTATTATTCTTAGCACTGGAGATATATATTCAATTGATCCAGTAAACATAGGTGTAGGTGTAACAATGCCAGTTCCAGCAATTACAGATCCTGATTTATTAACTGTAGCCAATTCAGTCCCTCCTTTAATTGGCCAAACTTTTACAGTTGGTTCTGTAAACGATGTTGCTATTTTAGAATTTGATTTTGTTCCAACTTCTGATTCAATTAGTTTTAGATATGTTTTTGGATCTGAGGAATATTTTGCATATGAAAATACTCAATTCAACGATGTTTTTGGATTTTTTTTATCGGGGCCTGGAATTAATGGTCCCTATGCAAATGGAGCAATTAATTTAGCTATTGTTCCCAACTCTTCTCCTGAACTTCCTGTTACCATCTCATCAGTTAATAATGGTAATAATGGAACATTTCCGCCAATAAATGACCAATATTTTATTGATAACTCATTGTCTTTAGATACAATTGCTTCTGCTGATGGACTGACTACTATTTTTACAGCCAAAGCATTAGTTCAATGTAATGAAACATATCATATTAGATTAGCAATAGGAGATGGAACAGACGGGTTGTTAGATTCTTATGTTTGGTTAGAAGCAGGTAGTTTCTCATCTCCAATTTTAGATGTTGTAAATGATTTAGGTATTGATTCAACAATTTTAGATATTCCTTGTAATGCAAACATCACATTAAGTGCGAATGGTGGTGTAGGTGCTAGCTATCAATGGTTTGATTCAAACAACGTAGTAATAGCAACAGATTCTTTTGTTACTGTAGGGCCAGGTACATACTGGGTAGAAGCAAGTTCTTTTGGCTGTCCAGTTGTATCAGATACTTTTAATGTGATTGGTGATGTTCCTCCTCAATTTGATTTAGGAATTGACTTTTCAATTCCATGTAATACATTTACTGATCTTAATCCTACTATTTTAGGTAATCTAAATAGCGAGCAATACCAATATTTTTGGAAAGATCTGCTTAATGATTCGCTAATATCCCAAGATTCAATTATTTCGGTGAATCAAGGACAATATTCTTTACAAGTTTATGATACCTCCGGTTGTTATCATTTGGATACCATTACTATAATAGAAGATGCAAATCCTATTGCTAATATTAATGGTGGAGGTTCAATATGCGATGATGGTAATACAGTGAAGATTTCATTTAATTTTAATGGTTTACTTCCATGGGACCTGTATTACTCCAACGAGCAAGAAACATTTTTAATAGAAAATATTTTTACTAGTCAAGTTGAAGTTGATATTAGTGAATCAGGTGAGTACCGTATTGATTCTGCTATAGATTTGAATGGTTGTTTAGCAAACCCAAGTGAACCAACAGTCACAGTTAATTTTTTTGATATGCCTCAAGCTACAATTTATGGTTACGATAGCATAATTTATATTGGAGATTTTACTACGCTTAGTGTAGGTGATTTTAACTTTTACGAATGGTACCAGATTGGTAGTGACAATATAATTAGCCAAGAATCATCATTAGTTGTTTCTGATTCTGGAAATTATTATGTTTGGGTGGAAGATTATAATGGTTGTGAGGATATTTCAGATACAGTTAGGGTAAACACCGTTCCTTTAACATATATTTATGTTCCAAATTCATTTACACCTAATTCAGATGAACATAATGAACTATTTGTTATTAAGGTATTAAATATTTTAAGCTATAAGTTGCAAATTTTTAATAGATTTGGAACTCAAGTATATTTAAGTAATGATGTTGATAAACACTGGAACGGATACTATAAAAATAACAAAGTTCCTGAAGGGATTTATACTTATTTGATTGAAGTTGTTGGTGAAGATTATAAAACGTATAATAGGTATGGATCGGTAAATGTAATTTATTAAAATGAAAAAAGTTTTTTTATTTATTTGTATTTTATTTAGTTTAGTTTCATTGGGACAAACTACCGACTGGGTTAAATCTTTTGGTGGAGTTGAGTCTGATAAAGGTATTAGTATTGGGGTTGATTCTTTAGGTTATGTATATTGTAGTGGGTGGTATAATACTGAAGCAACATTTGGCAATATAACTTTAAAAAACAATAATAGTGGAGGTACAAATAAAGAGAATTTTATTTTTAAGATGGATTCATTGGGCAATGTGTTATGGGCAATTCCTGGCGGAAATCAATCTGGAGGATGTTGTGATGATAGAGCATTAGGAATGCATGTAACTCCTGGAGGTGATGTTTTTATAACTGGTACATTTTGGAGTTCATATTATTTAGGTGTTAGAGGTGATCCAGGAACCATTAACGTGACAGGAAACAACCAAATTAATGCACATGATAATTCACTTTTAGCAAAAATTGATACTGATGGAAATCCAGTTTGGGTTATTGGATTTGGAGGTGATAACACTGGTGGAGGTTGTCCTTATCCTATTTATGACGCTGATGATCATTCATACGATGTTACAGTTGATAAAGATGGATTTATATATGTTACTGGCTTTTTTTCAGGATATGATGCAGATTTTGATAACTTAACAATAACAAATCCTGAGTGGGGTAATGATTGTCAACCTATGGGATATATAGGAAAATTGGATGCAAGCGGAAATTGGTTGTGGGTAGATAAATTCGATGGCATAAAAGATCAAAGAGGGTCTCGTGATAACAGAATTGCTATTGATAAATATTCTAATATTTATGTTGTTGGTGGATTTCAAAATAGGGGGGCTAATCAAGTTGCTCAGTATGGTCCTTTTTCACTTTCATCAAATGGAGAATGGGATGCATTCGTATTCAAGATGGATAAGGATGGTAATTGGATTTGGGCAAAAGGAGTTGGTAGTAATAAAACAGATCGTGCAAATGGGATAGCTGTCGATGTGTGTGATGATATATACATCACTGGTGAATATAGAAATCCTATGGTCTTTTTAGGCGCAAATGCATCAAACGGATCTGACACGTTAAGTCATAGACAAAAACGCGATGTTTTTGTTGCAAAAATCAATAGCCAAGGAGAATGGAAATGGGCCAAAAGAGCAAGGAGTTCGGGAACAGACAAGCCATATCAAATGTCTGTGGATGCTAATAAACAAGTTTTTCTTGGAGGAACTATGAAAGGGGAAGCAACTTTCAGCAGCAATCTAGTTGTTGGTCCTCAAATTCCAAATGACACTAGTGCCTCTGCATGGGTTGCTCAACTAGATGGTTCAACTAATACTGGAGATTGGGTTTGGGCAAAAATGGGAGGATGTGATACAGATGATGATGATAGAACTAATGATGTTTGTCCTGATGGATTTGGTAATGTTTATGCCATAGGTTTTTATGAAGATTTTGCCAATTTTGATGGTACAATTTTAAATGCTTCTGGAAGAAAAAAAGATATATTTGTTTGGAAAATGAGTATGGTTGAGGGGACTTTTTCAGTAAATAATACTTATGATACTATTTTTACAGATAGTATGGTTTTTAGTCCTATTGATACAGGCTTGTTTTTTTCAAATAGTTATGTTTTAGACGGTTGTGATACGTTATTTGTTGATACTGTAATTCACCAACGTTTAGGGGTTAATATTGTATATGATATTAATATAAATGGCACAACAACCTCAATTAATGCGAATTCAGAACTTATTAACTTTTTTACAACAACTAAATCCTATTTTCAAGGAGATAATGTTGTGTTGTCAGCAAATATAGCTCCAGGCTATTATTTAAAAAGTTGGTCTGCAAAAAATAATTTGTTAATAAATTCTAGTGGTAATTACAGTTTTGTTGCAAATTATAATGATACCATAGTTCTTAATATTAGTTTGAATCCGACTGTAGTATATACTATTAACGAAATAGGTACAAATTCTAGTATTAATATTGATGGAGTGAATATAAATATATTTCCAGCCTCATTTACTTACAACTATAACGAATTGATTACTTTAAGTCCCATCATTGATCCAGCTTTTGCATTTGCTTCTTGGTCTTCTGACAGTAATTTCTTTGTTAATGGGGGCTCTGCAAATAATTCTTTTTATTGTCAGTTTAATGATACGATAGTTCTTAACCTTACAGACATCAGTGCAAAAATTTTCGGTAATGACACTTTGTGTTCCAATGAGAATGAAGATGCAGAGTTAGAAATATTCTTTA
>MDSW01027641.1_pt1 | contig 12244 bp, 10 predicted proteins | sample 811171 | NCBI WGS metagenome assembly MDSW01 (sample SAMN05326641, study PRJNA326480) | marine metagenome | isolation source: seawater | place: Atlantic Ocean: North West | collected 2012
ACCGGTTATGAAATATTCCGAATTACTCTTCTTCAAGTATTTTCTCAACTTCTTCTCCAGCACCAAAAATTGATGATATCAATGCTGAAATCCAACCAGTCATTGGCAAAAATAAACAATTGTTGTAGATAATCCTTGTGAGTCTGAACCCATCAAGAGTTGAATCCGTAATAATCGGATTGAATTACATCATCAAGGGATTGTCGTGGCAGTAAGACTGTACGTACTGCCCACAAATCGGTGAAGATTCGATATGTTGCTGTTTTATCGAGATAATCAACTCCGCTTGAACCACCAGTTCCCATTCGACGGCCAATCATACGTTCAACCATTCGAGCATGTGCATGACGGAACAGAAGCATGGATTGTTCGAGTTGAACGATGGTATCAATCAAGCGGCGTGGCCAAGAAAGAAGTGGTAGTTCTGGATAGGATTCGATAAACAACAAACCTGCTCGTGCTCGATTGGTGATACCATCTGGTTTGAGGAAGTCTCGTGCTGATGCAAGGTTTGCATCCATTCGAGGTTTGAGTGCTTCGACACTTCCATGCCCAATACTGACCATATGTTCGATGACTAGGTCTGAATGGGCTTTCATCGTGTTGAGGTGAGCATCAACATACGCGTCGATGGTTGCTTGATCGTTAGCATCTGATGGAACTGAGCCATTGATTGGTGTTCTTGATAGCCATTGCGAAATAAGTTCTTCTAATGTAGGTTCTATAGAAATCGTTTGCAGTGTTTCAAAGCCTTCATCGTCGATTTTTCCTTCCGAATGAAGCTTCTTCATGTGGGCCATCGGGTCCATATCTGCGACTCTTGATCCTTGCTTGAGACCAAGGCGCATTTCCATGGCTCGCATTTGCCAAGATTCGAAGCCTGATGAGGTGCCTAAACGATCACGGAATGCTAGGAATCCTTGAGGACTTAATGTTTCCATGACCTTCCATTGATTAGCAAGCAATCGGAAAATCTCTATGACCCGTTCCAAATGATGAACCATTTGTGGCAGATGCTTCTCATCTACGGATTCTTGCACAAGGTAAGAATGGGCTGCATCCAGTTCTATGCGGACTTGTTTGAACCACAATTCAAAGGTTTGGTGAGTGATGATAAAATGCATCTCATCGTTGGATGGAGGAGGATTGTGACCTTCGGGACCTGCTTGCAATTGTAGCAATTCGTCAAGACGAAGATAACCTGAATAGGTCATCCGATTCGCTGGTGAGCCTGAACCTGCCATGAACCTTGATGGAGATTCGGCACTTGAACTCTTCACCCAATTTTGGCTAAATCGAGCGACACTATTGAGAAGCGAAGGATAACAGTCATAGAGTGCATACTAAACCCCTCGACATGGGCGTAGACCACTCCACACTACTTTCTTGGCTCGCGGACTACGATAAGGACAACATCACTATCGGTGTTGTCGCTTCGCATTCATCCCTTCAAATCCTTCACGGGGCACGTATGGAAGGCTTCCGTACACTAGGTATTGCAGTTGGAGAAAACCGCCGTCGTTTCTACAAGGCCTTCCCTGGAGCAGAACCTGATGAATGGTTAATGCTCGAAGATTATCGAGAAATGCTAGATTATGCCGAATGGTTTCGAAGCAAGAACGTCATTATGGTCCCTCATGGATCGCTCGTTGAATATCTTGGTAGCGAGAACTTCCGTAACTTGGAAGTCCCTACTTTTGGAAATCGAGGCATTCTACGCTGGGAAAGTAGTCGTGCCAAACAACGTGATTGGCTCATTGCTGGTGGATGTACAATGCCAAAGGTACTCGAGGACCCTCACGACATCGATGGTCCTGTAATTGTCAAATACGCAGGTGCCAAGGGTGGTCGTGGCTATTTCATCGCTCGAGATTATCGTGATTTCAGAAGAAATGTCGACATTGAAGAAGAATTTACCATCCAAGAATATGTTCTTGGTTGCCGATACTATCTCCACTTCTTCTTCGATCCACTAGCAACCGATGGCTATCAAGTTCAGGGTCGTGGTAAATACGCGGGTAAGAATCTAGGACGTCTTGAACTTCTTTCTATGGACCGAAGAGATGAAGCCAACGTTGACGAGTTCTACAAGCTCGGTTCCCTTCGAGATTTGCGTGAATCCGGCATGGAACCATCCTTCGTCGTCACAGGAAATCAACCGGTTGTTATTCGTGAATCATTACTCCCTCGAGCCTTTGAAATGGCTGAAGGAACAGTCGCTGCATCCTTTGAATTAGAGGATGAATCTCGTGGAATGATTGGACCGTTCTGTTTGGAGACCATCGTTACCGACTCTTTGGAATTCAAAGTGTTTGAAATCAGTGCTCGAATCGTTGCTGGCTCCAATCCATTCGTTGGAGGTTCACCTTATTCCGATATCAATGAAACTCGTATGTCTACTGGACGACGCATTGCACGAAGCGTCCGTAATGCCCTCAAGAACGACCGCCTTGATGACATCCTTTCCTGAATGCCTCAATCTAAGTCAGGTGCTGGAGGAACACCAGAGCCATCGTCCTCTGGTTGATCTGCAATTTCACTTTCGATCTCGTCAACAAGTTCACCAAACTCAACTTGCTTTGGTGTTGCCTCGTCAGCAAGGATTTGGTCAGCAGAAATCTCACCACTTTCAGAGCGTCGGATTTGTTCCTCTAAATCTCGCTTGATTCGCTCTCGCTCTTCCATTGTAGGAACTTCGAATGTACAGACGAGTTGTATTTCTTCTCCAAAGGAAAGTTCACCACTGTACTCCATCAAATCTCCATATGCGTTTGCAATAACTTGGAACTTTGTTGGATCCTTGGAGCGTCGCTTCTTATGCTTCTTGTAATAGTGAGCAAATACTTGGTATGTTCCTGCCGGTGCTTCTCCCTCTGGCCAAACAACGTTTTCTACTGGTTTACGAGAGTCTGGTCGAACGTTGGCATCAACATCGAGTTCACCGCCACAAGCCGACTTTCGGTTACCGCCGTGAATTCTTTCACCGGACGGGCAAACAACGTGTAGATCAAGATCATTGTAATTGTTCCACATCAATGAAACTTGAACATCGGATGATCGAGCACCTTCACGCTCAAGGCGTGCTCGAAGTTCTTCAAGTGCACGTGAGGCTGCCTTTCGTCGTTCAAGTGCTTCCTTTTCTTGTGCAGCACGAATTTCTGCAAGGCGTTGTTCTTCTGCTGCAGCGAGTTCTGCTTGTCGTGTGGCTTCTTCTGCGTCGCGTTCGGCCTGTGCTGCTGCATCTCGTTCGGCGGCCAAACGTGCCTCTTCGGCGGCTTTCTCGGCTTCGAGGCGGTCCTTCTCTGCCTGCTCTTCTTGCTCTTTCTTGAGGCGCTCCTGCTGTTCAGCAAGTGCGGCTTCTTCCTCTTCGAGGCGGCGGCGCTCTTCTTCTTCTTCACGACGAGCCCATTCTTCATCTCGGAGACGGCGTCTTTCGAGCATATCCTCTTCAGATTCTTCATTATCTTCCTCCTCAACTACCTCTTCCACTTCAACAGGAGGTTCTTCCTCCTGGACTGGTTCTATTGGCTGTTGTTCTTGTTGAATCAATGAGATGCTTCCACCGGAAAGATTGCGCCGGCGACGCTCAGATTCTATCATTATGAGTTTTCGCTCAAATTCAGAGCGAGCACTTGAGAAACTCGATCCTTGAACTGGGGCTCTTAGACCATCGGCCACCATCCCCTGACGCACTTCAAGAGCCGCATCACGACGAATCAAAATGAACCAAACACCGATAATAAAGCCCCCTCCAAGGATGCTCAAAACAAGAATGGAGCCTGTGTCCATGATTACCCGAAAGCATACTGTGTCTTTTATCATTTGCTTACTTGAGTTGACGACTGAGTGTATGCAAAGCATTGAATGTATCAAGCATCTCGTCATGCCATGAACAAGTCCGAACGGCTTGAACAACTCCTTCCAAACGGACGAGGAGTATGGATTCCTATCGATCATGGAATGTCGGATTATCCAACTCAAGGACTGGAAGACACAGAAGATCTCATTCGCCAGTTGGTTGCTGCCGGAGTTGATGCAATAGTCGCTCAAAAAGGCGTAGTAAGCCATTACCATCATCTATGCAAAGATAGCAACACGAACATGGTAATCCACTTCTCTGCATCGACCCGGCATGGTGGATCCGATGCCTCTCGGAAAGTATCTGTCGGACAAGCCTCAGAAGTTGAGTCAAGAGGAGGTCTAGCAGCATCAGCCCAAGTCAATATTGGTTCCGAAGGAGAAGCAACAATGTTGGAGGCGATGGGTGAACTAACCTCCCAATGTCACCATCTTGGATTACCAGTTCTTGGTATGGTCTATGCTCGTGGCCCAAATCTCAGCATTGTTGAGGGCGATGTCACAAAGGGTGTTGCACATGCTGCGCGAGTCGCTTTCGAAATCGGCTGTGATGTTGGCAAGACAACATGGACAGGAGATGATGCTTCTTTCTCTCAAGTCACTTCAGCAGCACCTATTCCTTTGCTCGTTGCAGGGGGAGCAAAAACGAACACTCGGGAGATGTTGATTATGGTCGAGAGAGCCATGCAAAACGGAGCTGCGGGTGTTTGTATGGGCCGCCAAGTCTTTGCTCATAGATCACCAGAATCAGTTGCGAGGGCACTGGTGATGATCGTCCATGAAGGAGCATCTGCTGAAGATGCAATGAAAGCTGTAAAACTGTGAGGGAGATTCATGGAAGTTTGGCTCGATGCTCCTGGAAATACGGAGCATGAGGGTATTAATGCATCCTTTTCCGAACATGAAGGGCATGATATATGGTCAAATGAGGGTGTATTGTACAGGAACGGAGTGATGATTGGCGGTCACGTGCATATTGATTCTGAAGCATCGCAAATGAAGGCTAGAAGTCTTGCAGGAAGCGTCGAATGGATTCTTCTCACATTCGAAGATTGGTCCATGATTCCAATTGAGAACATCCTCGCTGCAACCGAATCGACTCCGACAAAGGTTGCTGCTCAAATCACTCAACCAATCGAGGCGCAAGGTGCAGGTTTTGCATTGGATATCGGAGTTGATGCTTTGCTATGCACAGAGGAATGTCTCGAATCAGCTTTAATCGTCAAGTCTCTACGGCAAGAAGATTCTACAGCACCTGTGCCAACAAGTCCTTCTCATTCCGATTCGGTTAAACTTACATCCATGACAATCACTGATGTTCAGGAAGGACATTCAGGGGATCGTGTCTGTATCGATTTACTTTCAATGTTGGATGAGGGCGAGGGTGTTTTGATCGGTTCTACAGCCCGCTCATTTATCCTTATTCATGGAGAAACCATTCAATCGAAATACGTTCCAACCAGGCCATTTCGCATCAATGCGGGGAGTGTTGATGCATACGCGTATCTTGCCGATGGTTCGACAAAATATCTCTGCGAATTGAAATCAGGAGATGATGTGTGCATCATTGGAAGCAACGGAATCTCAAGAATTGCAACCATTGGTAGAATGAAAATTGAAACAAGGCCATTCATTCTATTGAGGTTTGAAGATGAAAATACTAATGAAGGGCATGCATTCATACAACAAGCGGAGACGGTTCGCTTGGTTTTGGAAAATGGAGAGGCGTGTTCTGTCACAAACCTTTCCGTTGGTGATCGCATTCTAGGGTGCACATCTACCTCAACCCGTCACGTGGGACAAAGCATCTCAGCACCGTCTGAGGAGCGTTGAGGCATGGCAGTTTTGGGCCAAGGAAACGCCCATGGGGCTTGCAGTCTTCTTCACGCTGCTGGTACTGGTTACGGTGCAAGCATGGCACTAGACCTCCCTATTCTTGTTCGCGTCTTGGATAAGAAGAGCAAACGAGATGTCCATGATGAAGATGGATTGTTACCGCATGTTGTTGAAGCGTGGAAAAACGCGGGGTATGAACTCCCTATCGATGAGGAGAATCTGCATTGGGCAGTTCAATCCAAGATCCCTCCTCGTGAAGGTTTGAAATCGTCCTCAGGCCTTTGTGTTGCAGCTGTTAGAGCCCTTTGTGACTCGACGAATACATCACTTGAATTGCATCAAATAGTTGCTATCGCCGTTGATGCGCAACTTCGTGCAGAGATTACCTTGACTGGGAGCATCGATGATACATGGGCATGCGCAACAGGTGGATGGAAATTGATCAATGCTAACGAGGACGTTGCTCAAGGCGTACTTCTTGAAGGCGATGGCCCAGTAAGAGAGGAATGGAAGGTACTCATTGTTTCTCGAGGCACTCGTGAAACACGACCTTCACTTGAGGACTTCCTTCCACACCAACAACAGTTCATTCAAGCACTAAATGCCATCCAAGAAGGAAATGAATTGGTAGCCCTTACTCTCAACGGACGAGGTGTTATTGGAGCAACTAAAGACCATCGAGCAAGAATTCTTACAAATGACGCTCTTGTAAATGGAGCCCGTGCAGCAGGTCCGAGTGGTTCAGGAACGGCAATTGTCATTGTAATTCCAATACGGTTGGAAGGTGTAATCAATCGTATTAAGTCATGGTATTCAAGCAAGTATCCGGACTTTAACATCATTGAAACACGATTCATCAACCCAGAGAGGAAGGATTCCGAGGAGTAAGGCTCAACTTCTTGAATACGTGTTGTTTGGAAGGATTGAGCCCAATGAAGATGCGCCTTGGGGAATCCCTGTCCATAACCTTGTTCGGCGAGAGTCATGGACAATTGGTTGGAGCCTTATTGGAAGGTGTTCCTGCCGGTCTTCGAATCGATGAAGAACGTATTGCCCGACATATGTTAACAAGAAGGCCTGGAGGTCATTTCGCAAGCAAGCGAAAGGAAGAAGATATTGTTGAACTACTAACTGGAGTTCATGAAGGCTTTGCAACAGGTCAACCGATTTTGATTCAAATTCGCAACAAAGATGCACGATCAAGCGACTACGGTTTCATTCCAAACCATCCACGTCCAGGCCATCAAGACCTCCTCATGCATCTGAGGAGCGGAGGTTTTGCAGATTTACGAGGCGGTGGTTCTTCTTCTGCTCGATTGACTGCAGGTATTGTTGCTGCTGCTGCACTAGTTGAACCACTCCTCGGGGATATTCAGATTCATGCACACGTTGGTGCAATTGGTTCCATCGAAGCAGCACGAATCGATGAATGCCCAGATGAATGGTCAAACGAAGTTTGCGAACAACTTCGTTGCCGTGATCCAAATGTTGTTGAAGCAATGAAGGAGTACATCGAAACGATTCGTAAACAGCGAAACTCCACCGGAAGTCGCGTCGATGTACTCGTCACCAACTTACCTCAAGGACTTGGAGAGCCTTGGTTTGATGGCCTTGAGCCCGCACTTGGACGAGCGTACCTTTCCATTCCAGCAGCTCGTGGCGTAGCCTTCGGTAGAGGCTTTGAAGCCGTGAGGATGACAGGATTGGAACACAACAATCCATGGGGCGGTTCAAAAGAACTGTCATTGCAAGAGGGTGTTCAACCTGATGGAAGCATTGCAGGCCTTTCCACAGGCTCAGATCTCTACGCCCAAATCGCATTAAAACCTCCATCGAGCATCGCTCATGAGCAAACCACGTTAGATTTGAATGATGGTAAAAAGAAACCACTCGTTGTCAAAGGACGTCATGATCCCGTATTAGGGCCAAGGGCAGTGAGTGTTGCTAGAGCGATGACTACATTGATTCTGTGCGATTTGATTCTAAGGAAACGTGATGCTCTGTGAGTGAACGAATCATTCACAAATTTGGAGGCTCATGCCTTCGAGAGCCTAATGATATTGAGAAAATCGCTGAGGTGATTGGTGGAGACCATCAAGCCATTATTGTCGTATCAGCTTTATGGGGCACTACAGACCGATTGTATCGTGCTGCAAAAGATCCTCAATATGCAAGCCGATTGGTACAAGATTTGTCAAAACAACATCTTCGATTTGCTCCAGGTCTTGATTCTTCGAAGAATGCTCACTTGTTTTCGATGGTTCTACACAACCTCAAAGACGCATTACGATTGTTGGCACAACAACCTCATGACCAATCTGCCCTAAACAGTCTACTCGCATCAGGAGAACGATTGAGTGCACTTGTGGTTGCTCATCGATTACAGGAATATGGATACGACGCATACCCTCTCGGAGCAGAGGATATTGGAATTACACTCGATGGAAATTATCAAGCGAATCATGTCGATTTACAAGCATCAAGTACGAAACTTGATCGAGAAACACTCCATGGTACACCCGTAATTACAGGATGGTTCGGTGAAGGGAAGAACAAGGAGATTGCGATTCTAAGTAGAGGTGGTTCAGATCACTCCGCAACGGCCATTGGTAATCTCATCGAGGCTGACAGAGTCATTCTTTGGAAAGATGTTCCTGGAATTTTCAGATTAAACCCTCGATGGGGGGTTCGTTCCGATACAATCCCCTATCTGAATTATCAGGAAGCTATTGAATTGTCATTGATGGATACACCTGTCTTGCATCCATCGACCATAGAACCGTTGATTGAATCAAACATTCAATTGGAGATTCGACATCTCTACCATGTAAACAATGAGGGAAAAACCATCATTGGACCAGCACTTTCTGATAATCAACTGAAAGCGGTTGGTTGCCTTCCAAACGTTATCACCCTTGGTTTTTCACATGATCATGTTGACTCCCATCAGCGTCAACTTGTGAAAATTCTTGGTGACTTGGCTCAAAATGAGATCCATTGGTGGGGTTTAGAATCAAGATTCGGTGAAGCGCGGCTCAGAGTGTCACAGCATGACATACATCGGGCCAAATCGGTTTTCGAAGAATTTGATATCGAAGTGAATCACCATTTCCATCTCGGCCTAATGTCTCTTATCGGTTGCAAAGAAAGTGATATTGAATCGATCAATTCTTTGTTTGAATCAACAGAATACGAACTTACTTGGCTCAATCAGACCAGTTCATCTATCAGAGTGGTAATCGATGGAGAAAACCTAAGCCAAGCTTTGCATCTTTTGCATGACTTAATTCAAGAAAGAAATCAAACTGTCGTTAAACAGAATTGAAATCATTCATCATTGCCTTCACGGCGCTTCTGAATGTATGTTGGAAGGTCTAAGGCAAACAAGCCACCAACGACGAGGAACACAAAGAGTGTTCCGAGAGCCACTCCATATACTGAACCAAGTTCGACCGATTCACTGAGTCGTGTTGCTGTATCTTCTGAAAGAATGCCAACAATCCATGGCAAGATGGTGTTTGCAGAGAGAACCATAGTTGCTAGAACGGTTGCAATGATCGGGTTCACGATGAGTGAGCGATGATACTTTCCAACAATTTTCTTTGGATTCATGACATAAACTTCGTTGGTTCGAATGCTTGTATCCAACATCGAGTAGCGAAGTACACCGTTTGAGAGTTCGAAGTACATGATGAGAAGAACCGAATAGATAACAACCAAAGATGCAAGAATCGCTGGGCTATCCGCAAGGCCAAACAAATCATTTACGCTTGTCTTCGATGAAGCAAAACGCATGATGGCGAGAATAAACAGAAGATATGATCCAAGCATAAACCGGGCATCACGCTGATAGGCTCCCCAAAATCCAAGACCTGTTGCTCCAACAATAATCCCAATTTGGAACAATAATGCAAGATCTGCGCTTCCAAGGAGCATGAACCAAATCGTTCCCTCCGGAGGAGAGATGATGTATGTCAAGAGGGCAAGTCCAACAAGAATGACATAAACTCCAAGTTGCATATTTTGTACAAACTTATCAGGGGGGAGGAATTTCATCTTCGGAACAATTGGTCCACCGATAAGACTCTCAATGAAGGACGGCATTTCTAATTCAGGAATCGCATCCTTTGGAATTTCGGAGCCAATGCCCATCTGCCCTGCAAGCTTCTTACGGCTTGGAGCTGAAGAACGGACAACCTTTCCATCATATAGATGGCTCGTATCTCCGGATGCTTTTCGCATTGTCATCTTTTCACCTCAGAATCCTCGTGCACCTGCAAGTGCTGTTGAAAGGAGCATATCTGGCTCCCAATCCATGATATTAACACCAAGTCCACGTAATTCTCCAATCAAAACGTCTCGCTCAGTCTTCATCACTTCGTAACCTGTTCGGTCGATACGCTTTGCATCGAACTCAAACTCGAGTGATGATGGAGTGAGTACCGTTACGTCAAAGTCTCGAGCACGGAAGTCTCGGAGTGCATTGACGATGGTCGGATCATCTTCCAAATTGGAGAGGAAGATGATTGGACTACCTTTGTTAATATGCGGCAGAATCCGATTGACAACAACCTGTAAAGGAATGTTACCGCGAGCAACAGCTCCTGCAAGTTTAGTAAGAATCACGTACAATTGCTTCTTTCCAGTGTCACGGTCAACGCTAACGACTTCATCACCGTAAACGACAACACCGACAGAGTCACGACGACTCAAGAAATACTTAGCAAGAGATGCAGCAGCACGAGTTGAGTAAACCAGTGCATTGCGACTGACCGGGCCAGTTTCACTCACAGAGCGTGAATCGATGATAATGATTACATCAGAAACAGCGTCTCGCTCACGTTCATTGACCATCAGTTTACCTGAACGTGCATAAGCATTCCAGTTGATAGCACGGAAGGAATCACCATCAAAATACTCACGGAGTGAGTAGAATTCCGAACCTGGACCGGGTTGACGGATGTTTACTGCACCAGTGAAAATCTTCGGGACACGTGACTTGACAAAGGTCTCTTTGAGATCCTCCATCTTAGGGAACACAAGGAAATCGTTGTAGACATGCATTTCCTTTTCCTTGTGAAATAAGCCGAACGGATCTTGGACACGAACGGCAACTGGCCCAATGCTATAGAAGCCTCGTAATGGACATTCAAGCGTGTATTCGATGTAGGTCTCACGACGTGGACCAAGTTCCATCAAAATGTAGTTTGAGCCTTCCTTGATACGCATGACTTCTGGTACACGATCTCGAACTTCGAGAATCTTTGCAAGTCCAGAATTATTTTGCATACGTAACGTTACTGTCAATTCACCATCTTCGAAGATTCGCGCACCAGAGAGTTTTCGCATGGCAAGAACGCTGCCTAAAGCAACGCCCTCTTCACCCGTCCACTCTTCAGCACGACGTCCGCTGGAGGCTACGTCAGCATGGCCACCAAACAAGGCAGCCCACGTTAGGAAAACAAAGATCACAACAGCGATTGTGACCAATTGTGAATTCCTAAGCGTAAGGCCAAGAAGATACATGGCTACTGCCATACTTCCTAGCATTGCTGATTTACGACTCCACATCCGAGAACACCTCTATTCAAGTATGATTCAGTGATATCAAACGGTAGGTACTGGAACTTCTCGTAGAATGCCTTGCATAACTTCGCCAGCCTCAAGACCCTTGATTTGATGCTCAGGTTTGAGAATGATTCTGTGCGCAATTGCAAGTTCTGCAACCGACTTGACGTCATCAGGCGTTACGAAGTCACGACCACGCAAAGCTGCTGCTGCACGACCGGTCTTGAGCAATGCTTGAGATCCACGAGGCGACGAACCGACGAGAACACGAGGGTCTTCACGAGTTCGAGCAACGACTTCAACCATGTACATACGAAGGGCTGGGTCGACATAGATGTCTTCACAAGCCTGTTGCATAGCGATAACACGTTGTGGGTCTGTGATAACGTCAACATCGACGGCGTCCTTACCACGAGTGATACGTCGAGCGAGAATCTCGTCTTCATCAGCACGGTCTGGGTAACCGACACTCATCTTGAACATGAAACGATCAAGTTGAGCTTCAGGAAGTGGGTATGTACCCTCTTGCTCGACAGGGTTCTGGGTTGCCATAACAATGAACGGAGCAGGGAGTTTGTGGGTAACAGTACCGATGGTTACTTGCTTCTCTTGCATAGCCTCAAGCAATGCTGCTTGTGTCTTTGGCGGTGCACGGTTAATCTCGTCAGCAAGAAGTAGGTTACAGAACAATGGTCCTGGCTTGAATGTAAATTCACCCTTCTTTGCATCGTAAATGTTAGTACCGGTAATGTCAGCTGGGAGCAAGTCAGGCGTGAATTGAACACGCTTGAAGTCACAACCGAGCGCATCAGCGAACGTGTTGGTCATCAATGTCTTTGCCAATCCAGGATAATCTTCGAAGAGAAGGTTACCGTTGGAGAGAATATTGATGAGAACGTTGTCGATGACGTGGCTCTTACCGATAATGACTTTCTGAACCTCGGCGCTAATCGCTTGTGCGATGGCGCCAACGGCGGAAAGT
>MDSW01054146.1_pt1 | contig 12244 bp, 6 predicted proteins | sample 811171 | NCBI WGS metagenome assembly MDSW01 (sample SAMN05326641, study PRJNA326480) | marine metagenome | isolation source: seawater | place: Atlantic Ocean: North West | collected 2012
AAAAAATTTCATATAACATTTCTCCTATGGATTTAATAATGCTTTTAAATTATCCAACGAATCAACCAATGGATAAACTGCATCTTCTTCTTTTGAGCCTTCATCTACACTATAAATATTTTTAATGTTCATAATTGCCTTATTGTTAATATAAAAATCATAAAAATAACTAAATAAAAAAGCAGCTTGATTTATTTTTCTGGTCATTGGATAAGCTTTATCCTCAAATGCAAAATTATTAAAAATAGAATCTTCTATAAAATAAAAACTTTTTTTCAATTCTGTATTAATCTCTGGAATCCAATGTGTTTGATATTTATTAACTGTAGAAATATCAAAGAAAAAATCTCTCTTATTTAAAGATTGCATTGTTTTTGAAAAATAAACTGAATCAATAATAGAATCTTGATTTGATATTAACAATTTAAAATCTGATATAATACTTTTAGATTTATGGCTAGTATCACTTTTATTAACCATCAATTTTTTCTTGAAATCAAATATCTTATCATCAAAAATATTGTAACTATTTTTATTATTATACAGACCAAACCATGAATGATATTGAGAATCAAAATATTTATTATTATTTTGAATTTCAGCAAAAATATCGCTTAATAATTCATATACTTTAGAGTCATAACTATCAAAAATATGAAATTTCATTTCAAAATAATACATTAAAGGCAACAAATAATCATTTTTATACTTATTTATTTTTGCAAATCTTCTTTTTGAAAAATATGTACCATCTATACCTTTTGAGCTTTCAATAATTAATTGGAATTTTTTTTCAGCCTCAAAAAAATTAAACATTGATGAAGCTGCTATTTGAGAGGATAGATAATAATCTAATTTATCATCATAAATTAGTGGGTTAATTTGCATCTTATTATTTCTATTAAAAAATAATCTATATTGATCAATATTATAATCAGCATTATTCATTAATATAAAAATAATATTATCATTTAAATCAAATACATCAGGCGTAATATCTAAACTCTCAATATTCTCTATAGCAGAAGATATATCTATATTTTTATTTAAATATTTTACTAATATCTTACTTAATTGATATTCCTTGCTTATTTTGTGTTTATTTTCAATCCAATCAATATCATCTTTAGAGCAACCTTTTTGAAAATATTTCGACTTAGATGAAGAATCTCCATTTAAATAAATATCATAAAAATTAATAAATTGACTTAAAAATTGATTTGCTGATTGATTATCCTTATTCATTAAATCTTCTATTCCCTTTAAAAAATAGTATCTAGGATTATTATCTATTTTAATATATTTCTCATAATTTATTAGCTCTCTTGTAAGTTGCATAATAGGAACCATATTATAATATAAATAGGCATTTTCAATTGTGCTTTTAAATGCTTTATAAGGCCTTTTATTTGAACCAAAACTATAAAATCTATTATCTTCTTGTTCATTAATACTTTCTTTTTGCTTAATATCAAGACAAGGATGATCAAGATTAGAGCAAAAAATAAAACCTAAACCAGAAATTATTAATATTAAATATTTTATATTATTATTTATAAAAATCATATGCTACCATCCCAGAACAAAAGGAATCCATTCCATATTTTGTTTTACTTCGCCAATACCAGATGAGGCGTCCATACCATAATTTCTTGCATTTTCTAAGGCCTCTTCATACCCAGCTACACTCTCACCTAATTTTTCATAGATATCTTGCTGAACATTTGTTAATGTATTAGTCTTAGTGTTGTAATACAATCTATCTTCTATATCTTCTGAATCAATATCAAATATATACTGCCTAGGCTTTCTTGGTGAATCATCCAAATATTCAGATCTTAATGAATAAAGTAACTCAAAATATTTATAATAAAATTGAGCCTGTTTTAAATACATATCAGCTAGATAAGGCTGAATATTAGAATTGATTTTAATACTCTTCATAGATACATCCATATCTTTACCCAAAATAAAATTAATATGTGTAAAAATAATATCTAAATACTCAAATTGATTAATTTCAGAATTTCTATTACTATATAAATCTATAAAATCATCATCAGATAATGACATCACACCAGAATAAAGAGCGTTAATTAAGTAAATATTATTCATGTAATCAGATAAATCAAAACTACAATTATAATTAGATAATATATTTTTAACTTGTTTTAAGGCTCTCTTGTTTTTTCGACATTTATTATAATTACTTTTTAATAATTTAAGATCAACAAAACATTCACTTCGATCATCAATAATATCATCATCAAAATAATTGTCATCAAAATTAGAAGGAGGATCTTCACAGATTATTTTATTATTTGAACCTATTTTTATTTGTTGATTTGAATCCTTACAGTCTCTAACATCACAGGCTCCTAATTCATAATACCAAATTTCATTACTATTTTCACACACACATTCAGAACAAATGTCATTCCACACCCTAGGAGATTCACAATAAATTTCACTCTTTTTTTCTTTATTTATTATTGGAACTCTTCTAATATTTATTGATTCTCTCTTTTTTAAAGTTCTATATGAAATTGGTTTTTGTTTAGGAAAATAACCTTTTTTAGTTATAATTATAGATGCCTCAAGATTTTTAGGTGCATCTTTTGATAAATCAATTTCAAATTTAAATTCTCCATTTTTTCCAGTAACATCTAACCATGAAACATTTCCAATATAAGGCTTTAAGGAACTAGACAAAACCACATCTGCATCTCTTATTGGATTGCCACTATCATCTACAACTTTACCTTCAATAATAGATGTCTTTAATTTTAAAGGAAGTTTATATTCATATGGGTATGTTACTTTAGTGAGAGTTATACCTCTATTTTTATTACTAGTTAACTGAGCCTGCTCATATTCACCTGAAATACTTCTATATTCAATATAATCAGGGTCAGCATACCATGCTTTTCTAATTTCTAAAGCATTTTGATATTCTGTATCATCAATCGTATACTTAACAATTAATTTATATCTCCCTCTTGTTATACTAGATTCGGGATCTTTATTTGAATTGAAATTATATTTAATTTTAAATTTACGTTTTAAAAAACCTTTTTTTATTTTTCCTTTTTTAATCAAATTTCCATCTGAATCTTGCAACTCATAATTAATACTTTTTATTTTTGAGTCAGGTTTATCAAAATTATAAACTTGAAATATAATAGATTGATCTTTAGTATAGATAAAAGTAATCGATAATATTATTAATATATAATTAAAAAATTTATTCTTTATCATGAGAATTCCTTAAAATTTCTATATAATCATCAGCATATATAATAGTTCTAAAACCAAAGCTATTATGCGTAGTAGTTGAGCTTTCATAAATAAATGAAATATTTTGAGCATCATCTGGCTCAGAGCTATAACTGCCCCCTCTTAATATTTTTCTAGATTCTTGACCATGATTAATTAGCTCAGATCTATTTACCCATTCCTTAACATTTCCAGAACAATCATATAGACCGCTAGGAGAAATTGAATTTTGATAATCATTACCATCAAAACTTCCAACTTTAAGTGTACCATCATAACAAGACTGAATATTTGCATAATTGCAATTTAATAGCCCATTTCCTACAGATGTAGGATAATAGTATTTCTGAATATAAATTGCAGAAGCATTTCCATTATCAAAATTTAAACCGTATGTAGCTATATCTTGATATTCAGCTGAAGCAGCAATTTCCCAATCAATTTCATCAGGTAAAGTAAATGGCAAACCTCCAAATGCGCTTCCTCTATTAGAACAATATTCCATAGCATTATCATAATTAAATCCATCATTATAAGGGTAATCATTCCATTTTATATAAGGATTACTTTCATAATTTTCCATTTGAGTATTAGTAATTTCATATTTATCAATATAAAATGCCTTGGTATTACTAATTATATTATTAGAAGATTCTAAACCAAATGGAAATTGATCTAAACTAGGAATATATACCATATGATGAACGGGGAAAGTTTGTAATTCAAAATTTTGACTTAATGACTGACCTGAAGCTCCCTGCCACTCTAATGTGTATTCTATAATTCGACCAGCAATTGTTTCGTCTATTTGATCATAGTATAGACTTAAATCATCAATAAAAAAACCTTTAGCTTCTTCTGAATTTTCAATATCAAATAAAAATTCATTTTCTGATGTATATTGATTTCTTAAAGTTATTCTAGGTAAATTATTATTAATAACATCAGAACACTCCCACTCTAAATAAATTGTATATGAATTTAGAGGAATCCAATTACTAATAAAACAATCTGGAAAATTAACTTCCATATAATTAGTTTCTACAATTTCTGACTGAATATTATCATCTATCATATAAATTGAATATTTCAATATATCACCAACCTCAATATCTGTATCTATATAACTATAATTCAATATATCTGAATCTAAATCAAGATCAAAAAACTCTAATTCAGAACCTTCCTTATCTTTAATTAATTTAAAATTAATTGAATTTGGAACAGGCCCATCAAAATAATCTGAATAGTTATAAGTCCAATTAATATTCAATTGATTTACGTTAATTAAATTTAAACTTAAATTTTCAACTCCCTGATAATCATGAGTTAATAATTCTGAATTTGAAATAGCAGATGATTCGCTATTAAAATGTATATAAGCCATTTCGTATTGATAAGACTCCCCAATAATAGCACTATCCAAAAATTCAAAAGTATTATCTAAAATTGAGACAGTAAAAGTACTATCATTGCTATTACTAGATATTTTTGTAACTTCTAATGATTCAGCATTATTTATTTGCTCATCATCAATATGAGTTAAATCATCAACAACTCTAAGCTGATGAGGATTGTATGATGATATATTCGCACTAGGAGAAGGTATATAACAGTAACTATTAGGATCTTGAGTATTACAAAGCAAATCCTCAGAATCTTCATCACAGCTATTCATAAATAGTATTAATATTAGTAATAAGTAATATTTAAATTTCATTTTAAAAGTCTACGCTTATATGTATTAGTGTTATTTCTATTGCATTTAATAACAGAAAAATTCCTGAAATTAGACTTGCATTAGAAGCTTTATTTTTTTCATTTTTCATTAATTGTCTATTATTTTCTAAATTATTTCTATATTGATTAATTAAATCTGGATCAGTACTATTATTATAAAGATTAAGATAATTATTGTACTTATCTCTATAATTTATATATTCATTATAAGAATCTAAAGATTGGCCAGCAAAATAATAAGCACCTAAACCTATAATAAGAGATTTAAATTTATTAAAATTAGAAGTTTTATAAAATTGAATTTGTCCTTTTCCAGGAATAATTAAATTTGATAAATAGCTCATATTAAAACCTTTAAACATTGGATTTCCAAAAATATTTTCAATAGGCTTTAAGCTAATATTTACTGGATACTGACCTCGATAATTCAAATTTGAATAAATTTTATTAGAATAATTTTGATATCCATTTTTTTTAATTTTAAGTAAATTTTCACGTAATGAATTTTCTTTAAATTTTATAGACATATTATTGTAATTTTGTTTTTTTCCATTCCAATAAACTAACGCATCGCTATGATCTCCAGAATTTTCAATAAACACTTTATATTCAATATGCTTTTGATTATAACATAAACCTTCTCCAGAATCAGTAAAAATATCAAGCTCTTCTAAATCAATTAAATCCTTATCTTGATAAATGACAATATTAGTATCTAAAACCATTTTATTATCATACTTTAATTTTATATTAGTATTTCCAGTTACAGCATAATTTTTATTTGTTTTTTTTAATTGATTGCCATTAACATACAAATCAATTTGATCACAAAAATTGTAGCTTAATTTAGAAAATGAAATTTTTCGATTTAATTCTTTAAATACAGATTTTAAATTAGAAACTTTATTGTTTTTTATAAATAGTTCAGATTCAACACGTTTATTTTTATCAGGAGTAATCAGATTTACTATAATGGAATTATTATAATCTTTACTTCCATCAAACAAAAGTTCAAAACAGTTATTATCTTCTGATTCACATATATTAATATCCTTATAACTATTTATAGCCTTTTTTAATATGTTTATTAGATTTGAATTTAAATTTTGAAACTTTAATTTTACATACAGTTCCTCTTTAGAATTAATCTTAATTGAAGCTATAGGATTTGAAGTTATAAATAATTCTAAAGCTTTTTTTGCATTATCAGTTATGACATATATCCCACTATTTTCTTTTTCTGCTTCTATTTGATCAATTATAGATTGAAAATCAGGATATATATCAATATATTGTTCTGATGTAGTTGATAGTATCATACCAGGAGAAAAAGAGGTCTCAGAATTTGAAAATGAATTAATCTGCTCTTTATTATTTAACCATGATGATTTTCCATTTTTATGTTCTGCAATTAATTTAAAACCATCAATGTAATTTGTGTTTTCTTCATCTTCAAAAATTAAAGAAATATCTGTATTAAAATAAATATATGGAGATAAGGTTATTTCACCTTGACTTATATTTAAATATTTTTTCATATAATTTATAATATTATCAGATAAATATTTAGAAACCTCTGATTCAATATCCATTAATCTTTTCTCTTGATCAGTTCCACTATTTTTTGGATAGGGAAAGGAATGGATATAAATATACATTTCAACTAAATACTCAAATAATTCATTTAATTTTTCTCCATATACATCATCTGTCATTGATTCAATTTTATATCTTATATTATTATCATATAAATCTATTAATTTCATACTTAAATCACAACGTTCAAGACAAGACTCATAGCGACACTTATACATGTGAATAGAGTATTTCTTGTCTCCTTCTTTAACTGTAATAGTTTTATGGTTTTTTAATTCTACTTTCAAAAATTGATGAACCTTATCACGAAGAATACGTTTTTTATCGCCATTATTTTCACTAGTTTCTCTTGAAAGATCATTAATTATAACTTCTCCAATTTGAGATGCTAAATTTCTTTTAGCCTGACTTTTTAATTCATCTTTATTATAATCTGTATCACTATAAGATTCAAAGAAATCAACTAATTGATCTGAATATTGACGTTGCCAATCATTAAATTCAGTTCTACTTACATCTCTATTTATCATATTTTTAAATATAAATGAATTACATGAATTAAAATCACAATCACATTTATTAGATTCAGACAATATTACTGAAAAAAATAGCAAACAATATTTTAGATAACTAAAATTCAAATTCTGGTTTCTCCTCTTTGTTTTCATCTAAGAATGAAGCTTCTAAAAGTTTTTTCATTCTATCATTTTCTTGTCTAGTGTGAGCAACCTCAGCCAATGCATAAGCAGACCACATTCCATTCTCATAGCAATCTTCAAATTTAATGATGAAACACATTGAACAAGTTCCAATAACTTCTGATATAATTTTATCATCTAATTCTTTTGTAGAACCAGCACCTTGAGCAACACCAGCTCTATTCTGGTCTTCATCATAAATTCTTGAAAATTCACCTTCAAATTTTTCTTTAAGCTGCCTTAAGATGTCTGTTCTAGCAAGTGATTCTGCTGCTCTTCTTGCTGTGTTTCTATCAAAAGACCGTTCAAATCCTGTACCAAAAACTTTACCTTTTTTCCAATCTGTTATATAAGATTTTTGCCAAAAAAATGTTTTACCTTGATTGTTCCACCATCTAGGTTCACATTTTGAATCACTATTTAATTTTACATTTTTAGATGTACAGCCACCAATAAATACAGCTATAAAAATTGTTAATAATATTCTATACATGTTATCTCCTTATCTTAATTTTTTGAATGTTTTGTAATCGTTATTGTTATAAATTTTGAATCCATTTTTGTTTCTTTTCCTGGTAAAGATTGCCCATACACTATACTTAATAAACTATTTTGTATAGGCATATTAAATCCAAGGCCCCATTTAAGTTGACTATTGTATTGATTAGTTTCAGATAAACTAAATATATCAAGTGAAGTAAACCTAAAATCATTATAACCTAAATATAATGAACTAGAAAAACCTTTATAATTATATTGAAATTCAGAACCAAACCGACCAGAATAAACGCCTAATATTTTTTGAAATAGAATATCAAAATATCCTTTATAAAGAAATTTTTCACTATTAAATGCAATCATGCTTCCAATAATATTATTACTATTCATTGAATTTTGAAGATTAAAGTTCTTATCAAAAACATTCTTCATACTTGCACCTATAGAAAAATCTAACCCTTTAATTGGTATTCTTGTATAACTAAAGCCTATATCATATTGATAAAAATAAGTTCTATCATAAGCTATATTCGAAAAATTTTCTGAAATTAAGGCTGTAGAAATCCCCCAGTAAATATTTGAAACTCTATAAGAATAGCCCATCATGAAAGCTAAATCAGAAAAATCAAAATAATCATTAAAATACCCATATTCATCATAACTTTCAATATCTTTTACTCCATATTGAATCACACCCAAGGACAATTGGGATTGCTTATATCTTTTACCTAAAAATATATGATTTATCTGGGCATCTAAATTCTGATTAAACCATATATTATTAAATGAAACTTTGTAGTTAGAAGAAGACCAAGAATTTGCTGGGTTTAGTATAATAGCAGATGGAGAACCTAATTCTGAAAACATCGTATTACCAAGAGAATTCATCTTTGCTGTTGCAGCAATATTCAAAAATGACAGCCCCCCACCTGTGGTTGCTGCACTAGCATTGGTGCATAAAAAAGAAATAATTATAATTATAAAAATATTATTTTTCATTAATAATCGCAATTTTATGAATCCTTGTTTTATAATTATCAAAATCAATCATACCAAAATAAACTCCATCAGCTAAAATTATTCCCGAATTTGTTTTTCCATCCCATATCACTTCATGGGTACCTAAGGTTAACTCTTCAGGATAAAGTTTTCTTAGATAAATTAAATTTCCTGATAAATCGTATATCATCAAATTTCCACTTTGAGTAGAGACTATATCCTGATCTACAATTGAATACCTAAAACTTGTAGTTCCTCCTGTTAATGGAGAGAAAGGATTAGGGTAATTTATAAAATTAGAAACGATATCACTCATATTTGTTTGTATTGTATATGCAATTTCTTCATTATTAATATTACCCGCTTGATCTTTTACCTTTAAATAGATTTTAAATTCACCTGAATCAAACTCTATTCCACTTAATACATTTTGAATTCTCAAATCATAATTATAAAAATTCTTATCATTGATAGATGGATTATAGAATAATGTATCATTAATATTTTTTTCATTATCTATTTCATCATCATTAATAGTAAAATTCATTTCAATATAATTTTCATTTTTAAATATATGATTTAAATTTAATGCTTCAATAACACCTGAAATCATATGATCAATAGAATTTTCATCAAAAAATATAGAGCTATCCATAAAGGTCATACCAATTTGATCATATCTTGTTATATCATGACCATTGCCACTTGTGTTTGAACCAACCCACGGAGATAAACTGTACAATTCAGGAGCCTTTCTATCAATGTAATAGTAACGACTCAAAGGCATTGAACTTCTATCTAAATCATCATCTTCATTTTCATCTTCTATATATAATGATAATTGATATATATCATCTAGATAATTAGAATCAAGCTCAATTGAATAAGTTGAATCAGAGGCACTATAAATAATTTTGTCGCTTGGAATTATAGAAGTTTGCTCATCAAAAGCTGAATTAATAGTTATTTTAGGAGTATATTGATTCCCATTTAAAGATTCTATAACTATATAAGTACTATCTGGATTAATAGCTCTATTATTACTAATAAAAGTATATTCAGTTGATGGGTCAATTCCTGGATAAAAAGAAATTTCAGAATCATTATGATTTGTCCTGGAAATACGATTTAAAGAAGCTTCAGACTCTATACTGACAATTGAAATTGAAATACTTTCATTTGTTTCCAATAAATTATCTATCTCACGATTAAGTAAATCTAAAACATCTGAATCTAAATCAATCCTCCATAGAGTTAGTTTACCTGGATCATTAAATAAATTATATGCTAAATTATCTGTAATATAAGTTGGCATAGGATAATCAGTAATCTCTTTTAGATTAAGCCCTAAATCAATAAATATATCATCATTATTAACCCTAAAAGCTAAATTTTCTGTATCTGAATTAATATCAAAATCATTATATACAACAAATTCTAACTGATCTTTATCTGAAACATTATCATGATAGAGAGAAGGGATAGAGAAAAAAGTAGATTGATTAAAAGAAATCTCATTTTCAGAATTAACATAATTATCTACACTGTTTTCAGAGGAGAATAATTTTAAATAATCAGAATGCTCATTATTTGATGGATAATAGGCTGAAGAATCAATTAAAAAATCTAAATTAGATATAATAAAATTATCATCTATAGTATCAGTACTATCAGATACACCAAAAAAGCCTAATCTATAAGGGGTTTCTGATATACTTAATGAATCATATGAGAAATTTTGAGTTTTTAAATTATTAATAGTCAATGAATCAAATCTTACAAAATCACCAAAATCTAAATAGAATGACTGTTTATTGGAATCAGATTCTAGAATATTAGAATCAGTGATTCTAATATTATTAATTATAGCTCTAGCACTTCCATCCAGCCATACAGCTGTATTTTCATCAACATCTATGGTAATTATATCTGTTTTTGTATCACTTCTATCTATACCATATGATGATAAATCTGAAGCATTATCAGCCCACTCTTTTAATCTTATCTGCCCCGTTCTATTTCCACCATCACATTCCACCATTAAATTTGAAATCGTAACGATTTCATCATTAATTGAGCCTACATTAAGTATTAAATCTTTATCATCATTTGTATTATAAGTAAAAGTATTTGATGGATTTATATCTGGCTGATCATTATTATCTTGATAATTATACCACGAGCATTCAGTATCTTCAAGAGTGATAGAAACATGAGAAAGTCCATCAAGAATATTAAATCCATCTTTTTGAATTGTTATATTATTCAAATTTACTTCACTATTTGTTTTTCCTTCCGTACTTAAAAATATTAAGTTATCATTCTCGCTTTCTAAAATAGTAGCATCCAGGTAGCTAAATGCTTTATCCTCAATTAAACTCCCAGATCTAGCATATGTACCAAAACCATCATTCATTGGTTCTAGTATAGGCTCAATAGTTAATTTAGATTCAATAGATTCAGATTCAAATGTAGAATGATTAATATAGTTTAATAATGAATCAATTTGAATTAAACGGTTATCAATAGAATTACCAAGAAGCTTAATATCAATACAATAATGTTTTTGATCTGATTCAAAGTTTTCAGGTTCAGCTTGAATAATATCGCTAACACCTTCATCTTGATCACCAATACTAGCAGCATCAAGATAATCAAAAGTTACCTCTAATTCCTGAGGAATGCATAAACTATAACCCTTAACTATAGAAATATTATTATCATCTGGATCCATGTTTTGAATTGTAATTTTATTTAGATCATTTTCATTTCTATCATTTTTGATAAATATATTTGGATCATCCTGTTCATTATCATTTGTATGAAAAAGAATTTTGCCAACATAAACTGCTTCAGAGTCTACAATATTCTCAGATTCGCGATTATTAAATGAAAATGTAATATTATCATTCAATAAATCCCTATTAAAGTCTGTTGTTTGATTTAAACGTACTTTTAATCCTTTAATATCTACAAAGCTAGTGAATGGATTATTAATCGAAATAGTTACCGTTTGAGGGTCATCTGAATCAAATGAAGGAATTGGATATATTGAGCCAGCATCATCTCCTTCTTGCGTTAAAATATTAGCATCAGTAAACCACTCTAGTTCATCTGGTAAATGAATAGTAAAGCTTTGAATATGATTAAAAAAAGCGGGTTTAATTGGATCTTCAGAAAGATTGATTTTTCCAAAATCTACAATATTTTGGTTATCTTCACATTCTTCACAATCCTGTTCAATAAAGAAAATTTGTCTATCTATACTTTTAATTTCTGGTTTTGAAATAAAATAATTAGAACCACTGCTGCTAAGACGTACAGCATTAGCATAGTTTCTAATTGCAAATGATAATCCGTCGCCATTAGAACCAGCTAATCGACATGAAGGGCTATAAACAGCTATATTATCTAAATTAAAAGATTCACCAGTTGTA
>MDSW01084145.1_pt1 | contig 12244 bp, 10 predicted proteins | sample 811171 | NCBI WGS metagenome assembly MDSW01 (sample SAMN05326641, study PRJNA326480) | marine metagenome | isolation source: seawater | place: Atlantic Ocean: North West | collected 2012
CAATCCCTTGTACCATGGTCGTATCCCCCTGGGATTAAGCCTAACAGAACCCAAGGTTTAATTGGAACGGTTCCAGAAACCTGAGTATAAAGCGGGAGAAATCTAGCGAACAAAAAGCTCAACAATTACAACAAAGTAGAAATACGATAGGTAAACGCGATCATCGATCGATATCAAATGACTCAAGTTTTTGATGGTCTAGCCGATGTCCGAACGAGGGTAGATTTGCGTACCTGTGGTTGGGATAGTGAGGAGTTAGGGATGAGAAAAAGGATTACCTTCCTGACGGGAACTCGAGCAGACTTTGGAAAGCTCAAAGCATTGATGCTTAAGCTCCAGCAATCTCCCGAATTTGACCTATACATTTTTGTTACCGGCATGCACCTGAATCAAACCTATGGTGGCACGGTGCATGAAATCCAAAAATGTGGTTTCAAAAACATCTTTAGTTTCATCAACCATGGTCACACCTTCAATATGGACCAAACCCTTGCTCAAACCATTCAGGGATTCTCGAATTACATTCAACAAAATCCAACAGACTTAATTGTAGTCCATGGAGACCGCGTTGAAGCTCTGGCCGGAGCCCTGGTGGGCTCATTGAACAATATTCGCGTAGCTCATGTGGAAGGTGGAGAGCTGTCGGGAACCATTGACGACTCAATGCGGCATGCCATCAGCAAATTAAGCCATGCGCACTTTGTGGCCAACAGCGATGCAGCCAGACGTTTACATCAAATGGGCGAACACCCCGCGAACATTTGGGAGATCGGCTCCCCCGATACAGATATTATGCTTAGTGGGAATTTGCCCTCCCTCTCAGAAGCAAAGCAACGCTACGAAATTGATTTTGAAAATTATTCAATTCTACTTTATCACCCTGTCACGACAGAGGTGGACGACTCGTATTTACATGCAACGAACTTGGTAGAAGCTGTACTCTCCACCAGAGAGAACTATGTCGTCATTGCTCCAAACAACGATCTGGGTTGCGACCAGATTTTTCTTGCTTATCGAAAGTTCAAGAACAATCCTCGCATTCGCTATTTTCCTTCTCTACGATTTGAGCAATTTCTCACGTTACTGAAAAACGCAAATTATATTATTGGCAATTCCAGCTGCGGAATTCATGAAGCTCCTTATTTCGGAGTCCCGACCGTCAACATTGGAACCCGTCAAAACGGACGTGCATTAAATCAAGATATTATCCACACCGGTTATGGCATGGAGAATATTCTCCAAGGTATTCGTCAGGCTTCGAACACCAAATTAAATCCCGTCAAACTCAACGGAGATGGAGACAGCGCGGAACGATTCGTGCGCGTTATTCGAGACGAGGGGTTTTGGAATTCGCCAAAGCAAAAAACTTTTCTAGAACTTCCCAAGGTTGCTTAAACTAAGCTGAAAATAGGTAAAAGATGTTTTCGGACACAGACGACAACGCTCCAGCTCAAGCTGAATATCTTGTGGTTATTCCCGCAAGAGGTGGATCAAAACGTTTACCTGGCAAGAACATCCGGGATTTCGGCGGTTTTCCACTTATCGCTCACAGCATCCGTTATGCATATGCCTGTGACCGGGTTGGACGCGTGGTCGTCAGCACCGACGACCACGAGATTGCCGATAGAGCTCGACTCTTTGGCGCCGAGGTGATCATGCGGCCTGCTGCTCTCTCCTCAGATACGGCAAAAACGGGCAGCGCCATTCAACATGTCCTCGAGGTCCTAAGTGAGGAAGGTTATTTCCCCGATGGCGTCATTACACTTCAACCAACAAACCCCTTGCGCCCGCCCAAGCTCATCGAGCAGGCGATGGATGCTTTTGAAGACCAAAGACCAGACTCCGTCATATCAGTAAGCCCCAGTAAGCTTAAAATCGGAAGTATCGTCGATGGTATCTTCGTGCCGGAAACTTATCGCGTCGAAGAGCGGTCCCAAGATTTAGAAAAAAGACATTATGAGAATGGGTTAATCTATCTAACCAACCCAGCAATCGTTAATCAGGAAGAAAATGTCTTTGGTTCAAACATTTATGCCATCGAAGTTTTAGAGCCATATGCAAACGTAGATATTGACGAAGAAATCGATTTTCGAATGGGTGAATTTCTCTTTGAGCAATATCGAGACATCTTCACCTGGGTTATCGAGAAAACAAGGAAAGCATCATGAAAAAAGAGATGAACATTGCGGGAAGACTGATTGGCGATGACCACACGCCATTCATCATTGCTGAAATAGGTATCAACCACGAAGGAAGTCTCGAGAAGGCAATTCAAATGGTCGACGATGCATTCGATGCCGGATGCGAGTGCGCAAAATTCCAGTGCCACATCATCGAAGATGAAATGATTCCAAACAACGTGATACCCGGGAATGCAGAAGAAAGTATCTGGGACATCATGGCGCGGTGTCGCCTAAGTCTAGAAGAAACAATTCAACTTAAAAAATACGTCGAACAAAAAGGCATGATTTACCTGAGCACGCCCTTTTCTAGGGCTGCGGCCGACCGACTCGAATCCATGGATGTCCCTGCCTATAAGATTGGCTCTGGCGAGTGCAACAATTACCCATTGATTGCGCACATTGCTTCATTTGGTAAGCCTATTATTCTGAGCACGGGTATGAACGATCTGAAAAGTATCAAGCCCGCTGTGGATATTCTTGAAAAAGCAAATGTCCCCTACGCTCTCCTGCATTGCACCTCGATGTACCCAACGCCTTACGAACAGGTTAGACTTGGCGCGCTTCATCAAATGGCAGAGACATTCCCCAAAGCTGTCCTGGGTCTCAGCGATCACTCATTGGGTAACTATACCTGTTTTGGGGCGGTACCATTTGGAGCCAGAATACTCGAGAAACACTTTACATCCGACAAAACTTGGCCAGGACCCGATGTACCCATTTCCATCGATCCGAGAGAGCTTAAGGAATTGGTGGAAGGCTCAAAAGCAATCTTCCAAGCGCTCGGCGGAAGCAAAGAGATTCTCAAGGAAGAGCAACCAACCATCGACTTTGCATATGCATGCGTTGTCACAACAGAAGTTGTCAAAGCGGGCGATGACCTAAATCGTGGCAACACATGGGTCAAGCGACCTGGCACCGGCGAAATCAAAGCAGTGGACTATGAGGGCGTTCTTGGTAAGAAGGCTCTTCGCGACCTTCCCATCAACACTCAGATATCGTGGAAAGACCTGGCCGCTTAAGCCAAGAGAACGACATGAAAAAATTGCGTATCATAGCTCGTCTCGACGTCAAAAATGACCATGTCATTAAAGGCATTCACTTAGAGGGTCTAAGAAAAGTTGGACTCCCCGAAGAGCTATCTTGCAAGTACTACGACCACGGTATTGACGAGATACTTTTTATGGATGCGGTAGCAAGTCTATACGAACGCAATAATCTTTTTCATATTATCGAAAAAGCCTCAGAGGAAGTATTCGTACCCATCACCATTGGCGGCGGACTTCGCTCGCTACCAGATATAGAAGCCGCTCTTCGATCTGGTGCGGACAAAGTTGCAATCAATACCCAGGCCATTAAAACCCCAGGGCTTATTCGTGAAGCTGCCCATGTATATGGCTCCCAATGTATCGTTGGCTCTATTGAGGCCAAAAGACGCAACGGTTCCTGGGAAGCCTATGTAGACAATGGGCGCGAAGCGACGGGGATTCAGGTCCTAGACTGGGTAACAGAGCTTGAGAGCTTAGGAGCGGGAGAGATTCTTCTGACCTCAATCGACCAAGATGGTACCAAGAAAGGCCTAGACACAGAGCTAGCCCAAGAAGTTTGTAAGCGCGTCAATATACCGGTTGTTTTAAGTGGTGGCGTAGGTAAAGCCCAAGACCTTGTTGACACGTGCCAAGCGGTTGAACTTGACGGAGTCGCGTTAGCTTCTGTGCTCCACTACGACAAGATGACTATACCAGAAGCAAAATCAAAACTTCATCAAGCCGGGATTGAGGTTCGGCTATGAAAGAAACCACTATCGCGATTTTGGACTACGGCGTTGGAAACGTGAAGAGTATTACCAACGGATTTCGCAAAGTCGGGGTTCGCAATATTTTGACCAATGACCCTAAGAAAATTATGGCTGCTGACGGCTGCATTTTACCCGGGGTTGGAGCTTTCGCATATGGTATGAAAAGCCTGGCTAGACACAAGCTTATTGACACGGTTCATGCTTTTGCTGAATCCGGTAAGCCACTTCTGGGAATTTGTCTGGGCATGCAGCTTTTGCTCGAAGAAAGTGATGAGTTCGGAGTGACAAAAGGCTTGGGGCTCATTCCGGGGCGGGTTGAGAAAATGAGCTGCCCCCAAGAATCTAGAATCCGTCTACCCCATGTTTGCTGGAATCATATCTATGAACCCTCTTTAGATAGATGGAATCAGTCCGTCCTGGCCGACACTCTCAAAAACGAAGATGTATATTTTGTGCACTCTTTCGTCGCCAAACCAAGTGCTCCCGAAAACATTTTATGCATGACTCGATATGAGAATATTGAGTTCTGTTCCGGCATTCGAAAAAACAACATTATGGGTGTTCAATTTCACCCCGAAAAAAGTGGGCGCGCTGGGCTCAACATTCTACGAAACTTCGCTAAACTTTGTGATGGAGAATTAATATGAAACAGCCTGAAGCATATTACGGACTGCCCAAAGACGTTAAATTTTGCACAAAATGTGTTATCTCCAATCAAAGACCCAGCTCTACTGTAGAATTTAAGAGTGACGTCAAAGAACGCAAAAAGGTCATACACTTTGATGATGACAACGTTTGCTCTGCCTGCAAATTCCAAGAAATCAAAGCTGGCCAAATTGATTGGGAAGCACGCGACCAAAAACTCAGAAAACTGTGCGACCAATATCGCCGTGGCGATGGTCGATACGATGTCATCGTTCCCGGTAGTGGCGGTAAAGACAGCGCCTACACTGCTCATGTTCTCAAATATAAATACGGTATGAATCCACTCACAGTGACCTGGGCGCCACATCTCTACACCGACATCGGGTGGAAAAACTTTACCAATTGGATGCACGAAGGTGGACTCGATAACATCCTCTACACGCCAAACGGAAAGTTACACCGTCTCCTCACAGGCTATGCCTTTAGGAACCTTCTGCACCCCTTCCAGCCATTTATCCTGGGGCAAAGAATCATCGGACCGGCCATGGCCAAACGCTTTGGCGTTGAGCTGGTGATGTACGGAGAGAATCAAGCCGAATACGGAAACGACCTTAAAGATAATGAAATCCCGACGATGAATGAATCGTTTTTTACGAATGACGACCCTATGGAAATGAAGATGGGCGGTGTTGCAGTTAAAGATATCATTGCGGAACACGGTTATAATCTTAGCGATTTTGCTCCCTATATTCCGCCGCCTCTCGAAGAGCTCAAAGCAGCCAACGTTACCGTCCACTACCTCGGTTACTACCTTAAGTGGGATCCTCAGGAATGCTACTACTACGCCGTGGAACACACAGGCTTCGAAGCCAATACCGAGCGCACAGAGGGAAGCTACTCCAAGTACTCAAGCATCGACGATAAAACCGACCCATTTCACTATTACACCACGCTCATCAAGTTCGGTATTGGTCGTGCAACCTACGATGCGGCACAGGAAATTCGAAACGGAAAAATTACCCGTGAAGAAGGCATCAAACTTGTCCAGCGCTATGACCAAGAATTTCCCAAGACCTACTTCCAAGAATTTCTAGACTACATCGATATGGATGAGACTGAGTTCTTCAAAACGGTGGATAAATATCGTTCCCCTCACCTTTGGCACAAAGTTAATGGTGAATGGGCATTACGCCATCAAGTAGAGAGTTTGGAATGTGCTGAACCCATCCGCGCTGCGGGTTAAGTCCAACGCTTTCCCGTACAAGGCATCCTGGTGGATAAGCTCTCGCGACGTGTAAAGTGTGACCGACGCGAGGTTTCTGCTCCGCTAATTTCCTGGATTCCGTTTAGACTCCAAAATATTAGACATATCCTCCAAAATTTTGGCCTATAGTCGAAAACAATTCTAGAGAATATCGAACTTATTCCAGCGTAGAACCTTTAAATCTATTCATAACAGATACTTATGGATGCGCCATGGAATCTGGATTTCACCGCGAACTTTGGCATCTTCCCTGCAGATAATTACTCCAAGAGAGAACATGGATATCGACTCGCCAAGCTTTGGCAGTTTCGATCCTTACAAATTCCAGGGGTTAACATGCAGTTTATCAAATCTTTCACCATCGTCGCTTCACTCGCTCTCGCACTCAGTGCGTGCTCCGACTCCACTCCCGAAAACGTCCAGATGGATGTCGTAGGCGCCATCACCCAAAGCGACGCTTTAACCAACTGCAATAGCTTTTGGGGCTGGGTTACCAATACCGACTGCAATGGCGATACAGATACCCAGCGAGAACGTTGCGAGGGACTCACTGCCGCTCCTGGCTACGCTGTTGGCGCCCAAGGAACCTGGGACGACAAAAAGCGAGCTTGCGTTGATAGATGGCCATCCCCGATCTGTTACGGCTTGCTCATGAAAGGATGTTCCGAGACCGGCACCGATGCCACACACCAATGCAGCGGCTGGAACGTTGCTTGTCGAGTGATGTGCGCCAAGTGGGACGGCATGCGATTTGGTGGTTACTGTTCAGCGGATTGGTGGGAAGCCAACCCTTAATCAGCAGGCACTCTGAACGCGTTACGAGTTCATGCCTAAAAAGCCTGGCTTAATCTAAGCCGGGCTTCAACAACCCACCTTGTGTCAAACGCCCTCGCGATACACTCCACAACCCGACCTCGGCAACTACCCGATCTGACGGTGCGCGGGTCCAATAATACTGTGGAAAAACAAGAACTTAAACGAAATTGTTTTTCATACAAAAATGAAAGAATCAGCGGCGTTCTGGTTGAAATAAGGCCAAACACTACCCTTTTTAGAACTCAATCCAGCAGTTGACTGTCTTCAAGGAGTAGCGCTCGTGTACCAGGCTCAAATGGTAATTAAATTGGTATCTTTATTTGGACTCATGGGAACCGTCCTTTTGGGTGGTTGCACCGACTCCGAACTAGAACCGGCCCGCGCTCATTGCGTCTATCAAAACATCTTTTCCAACCTCCAGGAATGCCGGGAATACCGAGGCAACGCCTGGACTCTGGAAACAGGTGAGGACGACTGCAACGGACAACAAGAGTCGACATTTGGAACAGGCTCGTGCCCCTATTCTGAGTCCCTTGGATACTGCGTCATGGGCGGTGAAGCCCAAGACTTTTACCACATCGTATTTCCGGGCAATGATTCGGCTGGCTGCGCCAATTCAGAAATGGGATGCGAACTCTTCGGCGGCGGTGAATTCGTTCCATCCACCGTGTGCGAAGGTCTAGACGATGACCTCGATACCGATGGCATTGGGTCGGGCGGCAGTGTTTTCCAGCCGGGCGAGCTGATGTGCAGTCCGCCGCTTGCTGGCGAAGAGCCTGGCCAGAGTTCCGATGGCGATGTCTGCACCTGGAGTACCATTGGCGGGTGCACAGAAGAGGGTCGCAAATTTATCGATTACGCAGAGTGCACGCCCGTGCTCACGCAGCGCCCCTACGCCCCCGTTCCACCTTCCAGCTTTGAAACCCCCGAGGAAGACCCGATTTGGGCCAACGCCGCCTTCATGGACGAAGTTCTCTGGGCAAAAACCCAAGCCGAGTCCTGCGGCTGCGTTTGTTGTCATAGCAACAGCATTGCACCGCAAGGTGCCTCAAATTGGGATACCGAAGCAGAAGGTATTTGGACCGATACTTTCACCGAGCTGGGATTAGCCATCATGGCAGGTTGGGTCGACTCCACTGCCCTTGGCGCTCACGCTCCCGAAGACAACAACGGTTTTGACAGAACACGAACAGGTATCCCGACGACTGATGTAGAACGCATGGTAGCTTTTTTCGAAGGAGAACTAGGACGCCGCGGCAAAGTAGAAGAGGACTTCGCCAATACACCGCCGACCGGTGGCCCTCTTCACTCCCAAATGCTCTACGAGCCCGCAGCATGTGAAAACGGTGAAGGCATCGATGAAGACGGCATCCTGGAATGGAGTGGCGGAAGCGCTCGATACATCTATGTTCTTGAGGCAGGCAGTGCCAACCCAAGCACACCACCCAATTTAGATTTACCGGAAGGTGTCATGTGGCGACTTGACGTAAGCCACACCAACGATGGCGTAAATGACGGCTTCACTTATGGTGAGACGCCAAGTGGCGCTGCCCAGGTCTTCCCTGCCAATGGTTACCCAATCAACCTTGAGAGTGGAAAGCAGTATTATCTCTACGTCTTAAAAGACATCGCTATACCAATCACGCGATGCCTCTTTACTTATACATCCGACGGCAGCTGGATAGATGAAACCCGAGATGAGAGCCAGACGTCGCAAACTGACTCACCTTGGAATGCTCTGTGCTCAGCCGATTCTGACTGCCAAAACCCAACTGACTTCTGCGTCAAAATGCCTGGCGAAGAAACCGGGTATTGCTCGGTGCACTGCAACGCAAACTCAGTTTGCCGAGCGGCCAATGCCCCGACCGACTGGACATGCAATGCCGTCGCATGCGACGTGGAGGCCTACACATGGTGCGGCCCCGAAAGTGAAATCGAAGACTCAGGTGGTTTTTTAAGCATCTGTGAATAATCTAACGTCGGAACTGACATGGCTCTGCAGCATCAACGTTATGACTGTTCTTGTTTTTCTGCCTGGCCCGAAAAGACAAAGGGTCTAAGGCTTTAAAATTCTAATATTAAGCGCAAGAACATACGCGCGGAGTAATACGGTGTCCCAATCTCATACCCAACTCGATGATTTATCCGCTTGGAATCAAGTAAACGTCAGAGCCCTGCACGCCCACGAGGACACCAACGAAGGTGGACCAGACATCGTCAGGCTGGTTGAACCCAAAGGCAACGGGTCGCCAGAACTACTCAACGAACTCCTCTCGCAAGGCAAAGACAAGCTCGAAGCCTTGATTGGCGAACACGGTGCAGTCATTTTCCGTGGATTCAAAATTGACCCGCCGCGGTTTAGGCAAGCTGTTCTTAGCGCTTACAATGCATCGCGCTACATTTGGATGATGCCAATGCCTCCCAAGCTGGCGCGTTTCTTCTTGTCTTTGCCCATCGTCGGGCCATTTCTTAATTGGTTCTTGGGCGTGATTGAAGCATGGGCTACGGGCCGAACCCTTACCCAAAAAGACGCATCTACCCTAGCCTACGAAGACAATATCCAGTTTCCACATCACGAATTCGGTATATTCTTTAACATCCCTCGCGTCATTGCATTTCTATGCCAGAAACAAAGTGATACCGGTGGTGAAACACTCTTCTGTGATGCTGAGCTTGCCTGGAAAAACGTTCGACCAGAACTTCGCGCCCACTTTGAGACCGCCAAATTCATTCGCTACAAGAACGAAAATCAGTTTCTGCCGCCCCCCTTTACGGCGCCAGCATTGCTGAAGCATCCGAAAAGCGGTGTACCCAGCCTTAACCTCACCGGTTATCACCACCAATTGGTGGCCGAAGAAGGTCAGAAGCTATTTCCCGAGGCACGCATTGAGCTTGGTGACCATGACGAAAACTTCATGTTCAAACCCACCTTAGTCGATGCGAACGGTAAACCCGTTGAACTCAGCGAAAACGATTACCGAGAAATTATTTCCGCTCACCTTGCCCAAGGTATCCTTCTTCCATGGAAAGAAGGCGACGTTCTTTTCTGCGACAACTACAAAGTGGTTCACGGACGCGTCAACGGTGGTTACCCAAGAAAAGTCCTGCAAGTGATGCTATGCGATTATCAGAAGAATCAAACTCGATTTTTTGCTTAATCCACAGAACAACCAGTCACTCGACACCCATTGGATAGCAAAAAAAAAGCACCGGGGTTGCCGGTGCTTTTAGAATATTAGGTTCAATTTCTTATTACTGAATAGCCTCCAAGAGATGGTCAGCAGGTGTTAGAGTATCCCAGCCCCAGTTATACGGACCGACCAACTGAGCGCTTGTAAGCCACATTTTCGCGGGCGTCGTCGTACTCTTCTTGTGTTTCATGTTTAAGTGGAGTTTAGGCACAGTTGAATATTGCCCAACGGTCACCTTGCGGTTGTTACCATCCGCATTGGTTACGTAAGTGGTGTTCACGGACCAACCTGGGCTAAACGCAACCCCATCCATCACCGGGCCAAGGCATTGCTCCCAGCCAGCTTGCCAAAACTTAATATCCTGGCAGGTAAAAAGCTTATTGTTTCCTGAATTACTTACTGTAAAAGAGCTGTCATTATCTACTTCCACAACATTGTTGAACCCGTAATTCATAATCCAGTCGTAATAGCTTCGGCCAGTCAAGCTAGCATTTAAGCCAAGTCGACGAGGGGCCTGATAGTATGGAGCCAGGGGCACACCCCAAGCATTCCAAAAATCAAAGTTGTGGTCGAAACCAAAGGGATCAGTGAGAGTTTGATAATGGCAACCAAGAGCATCTTCATTAAAATCCGCTAAGCAATAAAATGCTCGACCAGCTGCGGCTGATATTTGTTCATTGTCCGACGCGTTTACCAAAACATCATTAAGAGTCGTAGCATTCCAAAACTCATAATATGCGGGCATGGCTACGCCGACGCTTTGATAGTCATCGAGAATATAGTTGAGCTTCGAACGTTCAAAGTCATAATTTAGAATCAAGTGCGCAAGGTCTTCCTGCATGGTCATACGCATGCTCACTTCAGCCATATCATCGTAGTCGATACCCGTGGCTACACCATCGTGATAGACGAGGTCAGCAACATTGGTCACAGTGTTGTAAGGCTTTGCTGAGTAATGCATGGCTGCGAGGTATTTCTTGTTCACACTTTGGACGACTTGCTCAAAATTGGCAAAGAGGTCCCAAACATCACTCAGACTGGTGATTTCGCCTGTATCAAAAAACGGTCCTTCTGAGGTCACATCAAAAGTGATGCTGAAAGTTTCACCGGATACTGTTGTACCGACAATTGATTCTTCCTGGCTATTGTAACTAAAGCTCGCATTGAGGCTATTGATAAATCCTTGAGCACTGGATGATGAACCACCAGAGCCACTCAGCTGATTGGCCGAGCCATTGAAATAGTTCTCAGCCGACTGAGCAATGGAGACCTGAGTTTCTACACTGGCCGAACGAATGTGCATGACAACTCGTAAATACGCGCCCAATCTCACCTGGTCGATGTAGCCAATGCCACACTTTTGCAACCAGAGGTTGGTTCTATCGGCATAACTTGTACCGGCATCGACAACGTCGCTTACCAAATTGGTTCGAATCCGAGCATCGCCCGCACCAATGTATCTGGGTCCCAGCGCCTTCGCAGAGAAAATCAGGTCGACCGAGTTCTGAGAACTGGTGATACCGTGCGTGAGTTCAGATGATGAACTGTGACCGCCCTCAAATTCCAGTCCTAGGATGTCCTTGATATTGAAGCCAAGACTACCATTGATATCCAATGAACGACGAAATTCTGCTTCTTGAATAAATGATGATTCGGAAGTTACGTAGCTAATAAACGAGTTGTACTCCCAGGGTTGCTGCGCTGCTTGCACGAATGGGAAAATTTGATTGCCATTGGCGTTATAACGGTCAACACATCTAGCCGACCCACTGAGATAAGGTCCAACATTCAATGGATTAAAACCCCAGTTGATATCGGCGGCATGACCGTGCAACGCTTTCATGCCCGTTACGTTGTGCCAGGGATGCTTATAATAATCAGTATACTTATCAGCCAAGGCTTCGGTGATACCATTTTTGGTTTGGACGCCGCCCTTGCCTTTGCGGACCTCGCGCTGCGCAAGTGCGCTGGTTGTAAACATCAGAACACAAGCTCCGATGATGATTCTTTTGAGTGCCATAGAATACTTCATGATTTTTTCCCAGTCTGCGGGGATACAGCAGACAAAAGTGTTGTTTCTTTATTTAAGCCGACGAATGTAGGCTCTTGTTTGTTCCCGCTTCGGTATTCGCTGGGCGCAACAACACTCTGACAGATTTATTTAAAATAAAACTCCGGGCGATTCGAGCTACCGAGACGACGGAATCCAAGATGGGAAAAGCACTGCGAACAGGCTTCAATAAAACACGAGGAATGGCCTAGAATTGAGGTTCACGGAGAGTGAATAGAATGACTGTTTCCACCGGACTCAACCGGTTAACGGTGCCTTAATTTCGCACCCGACGTAATA
>MDSW01092508.1_pt1 | contig 12244 bp, 10 predicted proteins | sample 811171 | NCBI WGS metagenome assembly MDSW01 (sample SAMN05326641, study PRJNA326480) | marine metagenome | isolation source: seawater | place: Atlantic Ocean: North West | collected 2012
CCGAGATGGCCACGAGTATCCGGTACGGGGAGCCGTCCTCGTGCCTAGCGTCCTTGGGCAGCCTGAGCTGCTGCCTGAGTTCCTTTGAGGTGCGCTTGCGTATGGAGGCGGAGAGGTGCTTGCCACACAGGTGCTGGCCACTGTAGGCCTGATGGATGACTGATGGCGACTTACAGCGACTGCAGCCCTCCACCGCTATCGCCTCGGCCATGCATCGCGCTCGGTGCGGCCGGGCTTGAACCCACTCATCGCCTATCAGCGGCGATTTGCGGTGCATTCATGGGTTCCATGGCAATCAATCGGACATGGAGGGAGCGATGCCGCTGCCCGGCAAGCCGGCCCCGAGAGCGCCTCGGGACTCCTCCATACTCGAGAGGATATGTTTCATCGTGTCCGCAGTGGCAGTCTACCTCGGCTTCCCAGTGCTTGGTTTCCTACCGCTGCCGATCGCGCTTGTCGTGGCCGTGCTCTGCGTTCCACTCCTCGCCGAGGTCATGGTGCAGGTCGCCGCACGGCTGGGGCTGTTCCCCTAATCGGTCGAGCGGATTCTTCTCATCCCGGTCTCAATGATACCGGTGACGCGCTGCCAGGGCAGCACGAAGCGCATACCAGCGACCACCAGAAGGAACAGACCCGCAGAAATTACCTTGCCATAGGTCAGCTGGAGTTCAAGTGACTCACGCACCTGGCCGGACCACTGCGAGCCCTCGAGCAGCCCGACGAGTGATATCAGGAAGTCGTCGAACTCGAGTGCGATTGCGGTCGTGAGAGCGACCACTGACGTGATGCTGACCATGTGGACAATGTGGGAGTTCATCACGTTCCTGAACTGGTTCACGTACTCGGGGTTCCTCTTTGCCTCCTCGGGCAGCATTGCCGCGTACTCGAGGTGGCTAATCACTGCAAGGCCGGACTCCATGAAGACGATGATTAGGATGGCTATCGATATCAGCGTCAGCGACAGCGGTGAGACCAGTCCCCCGTACAGGGTGGCATCGCCGATCTGGCCCGGCAGTGGCTGCAGCCCGACGTCGACTGCGTCGGTGATGCCTTCGAATGTCAGCATGGCGTGGATTCCCACGACCATCAGGAAATATCCCACCGCCCATGTGATCATTCTCTTGGAAAGACCCCAGATGCCCATCAGGCCTGCTAGGATGGGGGCGAATACGATGCCTAGGAAGATCATCTCAAAGATAAACATGAACGGGTCCCACAAGTGGTCTATGTGGTTGTAAGCAGGGTTCTCGTGACCGAACGGCAGGTGGGGGCCGGATAGTACCATGGCGTATATCCACGAGAGCAGGAAGGGCAGCACCATCCAACCGATGAAGCCAATCGAGACCAGCCTGTTGACCCATGTCTGGACCTTCTCGGTCTGGTGCAGCAGGTAGACCCACAGCGTGGTCACGGCCACGCAGAGCAGCACGGGGGCGACAAAGGTCGCATCCCCGCTGAGAGTGTTGCCGGACAGGTCGACGAGCCCGTGCAGGAAGTCAGGCATGAACAGGTCGATGGTGTCCGAGTCTGACCAGTACCTAAGCCCCCTAGTGTGCTCGTAGGCTGGGCACCAGTAGATCGATTCCGGGCCTCCTGAGTCGGCGATGTACTGGTCGGTGCAAGAGCCGAAGACGCTGTTCATGCGCTTCATAATCAGCAGCAGCGAGGCGGTTGAGATGAGCTGTAGTACTAGGACCTGCCAGCGCCTACGCAGCTTGGGTATGTGCAGGGTCTGTGACTCGGGTACCGATTCCATCGCCATACTTGACTCTCCTAGACCGACCTCACCTGCAGCAGCGCCTGCGAGAGTTCGACATCGGGCATCCAGTCAATCACCTTGGCGCCGTAGCCCGAAATCGCCGTGAGTCTGTTCTGCCTCTCCAGCTTGAGTACCTCGTAGGACATCCTCGGGATCCGGCTGACCAGTCGCTCGAGGTCGATACTGCTAGGCGAGAGGACGATGACCTCGTGACCCTTGCCCGCAAGGTGGCGTATGGCGGGTAGGGTAGTGCCGTCGCCCTCAAGGCTGCTGATGATGAAAACCGGCGAGCCCCTGCTCATCCTCGCGGACATCGCGTTGGTCACCGCTTGCAGGGGCATCGATCCCTTAGCCTCGACCGCCGCGAGTCTGCTCAGAATCTTGTAGTCCTGCTTGTCGCCGGTCTCTGGGGTTAGGAACTCCATCTTCTCGCCGTAGGTGACTAGGGCAACCGAGTCACGCCTTCTGATGAAGTAATTCGAGACCGAGGCGGCGGCGACGGTTCCCATCTCGAGTGGGTTCTTGAGGACGGTTCCTATCCTCGAGACGTCCCTAGTGTCGAGGAAGATGAAGACGTCGGTTACCGCGTCCCTGGTCTTCTCGTTGACCATCAAATCGCCGGTCTTGGCGTAGGCCTTCCAGTTAATCGAGCGGAAGGCGTCGCCAGGGAGGTACTCGCGCAGTGAGTAGAACTCCATGCCCTGCCCGGGGGTCTTGAGTGTGGTCGCTCCGGTGTACATTTTAGGCACGTCGGAGCGCAGCAGCGCCTCCTCAATCTCGCGTACCTGAGGGAACACCGTGACATCCGTGCGATCCTCTATCTGGGACTCGTTGACGTAGAGGTTGAATGAATTGCGGTATCGGACCGATATCGGACCTATCGTGTAGTGTCCGCGCAGCGGGCAGCGAACCCTGTACTTGATGCGGGCAGTTTGGCCGGGTCCGAGGTTCATGCGCATCTGGTTGATGCCCCTGCGCATCTTCATCTCGTGCGGCACGTTGTCGAAGACCTCTAGCTGCTGGGTCCTCCTGTAGGAGTTGTTCGTGACAGTCAGCTCGACCACGACGTCATCGCCCTTGTAGACGTTGATGTCGTTGGTCTGGGTACCATTGATAGTCCGGGTGATTTCGAGTTCGGAGTGGCCTGATACCCAGCCGTTGATGGCGAGGAACGAGATGAAGGTCAGGCCGACTATCATCAACTGGAAGTTGGATATCATCATCCCAATCAGAATCAGGCTGATGCCGCTGGTCACCATCAGGGAAGCCTTGCGTGTCCACATCTATACCTCAGCCTCCGAATCGGTCCTTCCCCACTCCTTGACCCGTTTAATTATGCCAACCAACTCATCCGTCTTGTAGCGCCTGTCCTCGAAGATGAAGTTCACCAGAACGGGGTCCTCGATCATGCGTTGCAGCTCCACGGCGGGCAGCGCGTCGAACTCCTCGCGTGACAGCGTGTTCAGGTTCCTGACTCGTGAGAGCAATACCTGCCGGATCTTCTCGGGACGCTGGTAGTACTCGTATCGTCTCGCGTCTCCGAAACCGTAGTAGATGATACGGAAGACGTGTCGCCAGTCCTCCGGATCCTCCTTACGAATCAGGACCGCTTCGAGGACAATGAACAGCGTCAGGAAGAGTAGTAGCATAGCCATCCAATCGTTCGTGAAGTAGATTAGTAGGTAGTACAGCAGGTTGTAGGTGTCTCCAAACAGGGTGGGCTGCTGGTGGCGGCTCTCGTCGAAGATGACGATGGCGTTCGAACTGGCCTGAGTGGAATTGGGGTTGACCAGCAGAGCCTCGGCAATGATGTCGAGGGCCCACTTGCGATTGTCGGTGTCTGGGATGGATATCGACTGGGTGGAGCCGCCGCCAGCGGCGAAGAAGCCCATCGATTCGGGATCGTACAGCGAGTTGATTAGAATCGAGCCGTCGGCGACGAAGTGCACCCTGCCTGAGTCGGGGTCTATGCAAAGCCTGTCCTCGCAGTGTCTGACGTAGACTGCGAACGGGCCCTGCTCGTCACCCTCGATTCCGAGTGACTCGAAGCCCACGGTCAGGTTGCCGTCGTCGTTGGTATCGAGGTAGGAGTCGAGGGTCGACTTGGCTATGGCGTAGCGGTTCTCCACCGGGTTGTACGAGGTGGCCTTCTCGAAGGCGGAGGGGGAGTTGGTGAGCAAGTGGTAGTTCTCGGAGAAGTCCCAGCCGTCGCTCGAGTACCTGTGCGCGCACAGGCCGGCGTCGGCCTCGGTCACGAAGGCGGAGATGGCAGGGTCGAGGGGTTCGGGGTCTAGGATGTCGATGACGCCATCGTTATCGAGGTCCTTCAGGCAGGGGTGTATGTTGGCCAGAGACCCAGAGTTGGTGGTGAAGTTGAACGCCGAACCGGTGTTGAGCCAAATGTAGTCGGCACCGAGCTCGGCAGCGTAGGAACCCTCGTCGTACAGCCTGTGCCCGGAGTACTGCAGTCCGAACTGGTCGGCGAGGTTGCTGGAGTAACCGAAGTCGTCCATCAGCAGAACTGTGCCGCCATTGGCGACGAAGGCTTCGATAGCCAATATCTCCGAGGTGGTGTACCCCTCGCCCTCGGAGAACTCAATCACGCTCTCGTCGCCGGTGAAGCGAGGCAGGGAGATGGTGTCGCGCTCGACCCCGGATACGATGAATATCGCCTCCTCCGGGTGGTCGATCTCACTGAGCAAAAGAGGGCTGGATACGAGCGCCGTGGTCTCGATGCCCATGTCGTTTATGTCGGCCCTGAATGCCCCTAGGTCGTTCCAGTCGTCGCCGTATGCCGACTGGTGGGTCTGACCCGGGACGATGTAGGTCATGGCCACCGTGGAGACTAGGATTAGAAGCAGTGCCCAGAACGCGAAAATGAGCGAGCCGCGGCGGGCGCGACGAGTCTTGAGGAAGTTCACAGTATCCCGCCAATCCGCCACGCTGAGAGCCTCCGTTCCGTAGGAACGGCTGACGAGCCCGAACTTCGTCTTAAGACCATTATGCGGAGATGAACGGGTCGTGCATCAGTGTCAGCGCGCCAGTTGCACGCTCGCCCCAACGTTAGCCACTTCCTCAACGGGCACCGAGATGAGTCCGTCGACCGTGGGCCATGGCAGCATAGTGGGGTCGATATCCGGCTCAATCGAAACCAGCAGGGAGACGATGCTGCCGGTATCGGTGTCCAGTCGAAAATCCGCCATGTGACCTAGGCGGTCCCCGGATTCGTCCAAGACCTCGCGCCCCAGGATCTCACGGCCGAAGGTCGTCGGCATTCTTCCACCTCATACCGATTCGATGCCTGAGAGACCGTCAGGGCGACGCCGCACGGACTCCAGACCGCTCGTCAGCATGGACTCCATGCGACCGTAGTACTGCATCATCTCATCGGTCACCGTCGGGCGCACGCGCCCGATTGCCTCCTCGAAGTGCTTCTTCGAGACGGTCTTACGCTCAGCTCTCATTGCGATGAGCGCGGCCTCCCTGCATATCGCCTCGATGTCTGCACCAGTGTAGTTCTGCAGGCTCGAAGCCAGATCGTACAGTTTGAATCGGCCTAGAGGCATGTCCGCAGTGTGAATCTTTAGAATCTCCTTAATCGATGCGGTATCCGGCGGCGGGATGTGCAGCACCCGCTCGAACCTGCCGCTGCGCAACAGCGCAGGGTCGATCATCTCGGGACGGTTCGTGGCAGCCACGACGATGACTCCCTCCATGCCCTCCACGCCGTCCATACTGCTGAGCAGCTGGTTGACGACGCGGTTCATCACGTCGGAGCCCGAGCCGTCACTGGACCGACGCATTCCGGCTATGCTCTCGAACTCATCGAGGAACACGATAGAGGGGCTTGACTGCTTGGCCTTCTTGAAGACCTCCCGGACCGCCTTCTCGGACTCGCCGACCCACTTTGAAATCAACTCTGGGCCCTTGATGGTGATGAAATTGGCCTTGGCCTCGTTGGCGATTGCCTTGGCTATCAGGGTCTTGCCAGTGCCGGGTGCCCCGAAGAGCACGATTCCCCTAGGCGGGTTGATTCCGAAGTGCTCGAACATCTCGGGCTTGGTTAGGGGCCACTCGATGCTCTCCTTCAGCCTCTCCTTGACCTCCTCCAGCCCGCCGACCTGGTCCCATGAGACCTCGGGTACCTCGAGGTAAATCTCGCGCAGCGCGCTCGGCTCAATCTCCTTGATGGCCTGACGGAAGTCGGACATCCTCACCTCCATCTTCTCCAGCACCTCGGGAGGGATCTGCTCCTCGTCGAGGTCGATCTCGGGCAGGTAGCGACGCAGGGCCTTCATCGCGGACTCGCGGACGAGCGCCGAGATGTCAGCTCCGACGAAGCCATAGGAGTTATCCAGCAGCCACTCGATCTCGAAGTCGTCGCTGATGGGCATGCCACGCGTGTGGATGTTGATAATCTCGGCGCGTCCGTTTTTATCCGGGACGCTAATCTCAAGTTCGCGGTCGAAGCGACCGGGGCGCCGCAGAGCGGGGTCGATGGCGTCGCGGCGGTTGGTGGCGCCGATGACGACCACATTGTCGCGGCCCTGCATCCCATCGAGCAGGGTCAGCAGCTGAGCCACGACCCTGCGCTCCACCTCGCCGGTGACGTCCTCTCGCTTCGGGGCGATGCTGTCGAGCTCGTCGATGAAGATGATGGCTGGGGCATTGGCGGCGGCCTCGTCGAATATCTCCCTGAGCTGCTTCTCGCTCTCGCCGTAGTACTTGCTGATGATCTCAGGGCCGTTAATCGAGGTGAAGTGGGCGTTGGTCTCGGATGCGACCGCCTTCGCGAGCAGGGTCTTTCCAGTCCCAGGAGGGCCATGCAGAAGCACGCCCTTAGGTGGGTCGATGCCCAGTCGTCTGAAGAGGATTGGGTGCTTCAGCGGCAACTCAATCATCTCCCGGATGTTCCGGAGTTGGTCGCCCAAGCCACCTATGTCCTCGTAGGAGATGGTCTGAACCTGTCCCGACTCCTCTTCGTCAATTGGCTCCTCCTTGATTACAATCTCAGTGTCGGGCAGGACCTGGACGATGCCTTTCGGGTTGGTCGAAACTATTGCGAATGGCAGGGCCTCGGCGAATAGCGTCATGCCGGGGATGAATATGCGGTCGCCGGCCACCACCGGGCGCTTGTTCAGGCCTCGCCGAGCGAAGCCCTCGATGCCTGGTCCGAAGCGGACCTTCTGCTGCTTAGCCATCACCGGGCTGAGCACTAGACGCTGGCATGGCTGGGTCTCGACCTTGGTGATGCTGACCCTATCACCGAGACTCACCCCGGCGTTCTTCCTGATGATCCCGTCGATTCTGATAACGCCTAGGTTAGCGTCCTCGGGACGGCAGCGCCAGACGATGGCGGCGGTGCGGGACTCGCCGGTGATTTCGACGATGTCGCCTGGCTTGAGGTTAAGCTCGTTGTCAAATGGAACCCGTGCGCGTCCGTGACCGACGTCGCTCGGGATGGCCTTGGCCACCCTGAGTGTTAGTGATTCAGACGAGTCTTCTGACACAACGGCACGCCCCTAGCAGGCACTCTTCGGTTGTGAGCCTAGTTAAACCTACCAACATCGAGGTGTCCCGGAGGCTTGAACGGTTATCGGAACGAAGGGAGCGGATGAGTAGGATTCATGGCGTAAGGGTGATTCGCGTGGGCCATGACCCATGTGCTCGAGACCGGTTTCGAAGTGATGGAGGGCGAGAATCCGAACGGGAGCCCGAAGATCCGGGGGTACAACATCGTGAACGGGCAGTTGACCGAGGCGAAGGACGGCGCCACCTACGAGAGTCGGAATCCCGCTTGGCTCGACGACTGCGTCGGCGAGTTCCCCCTCTCGACCAAAGAGGATGTTCACGCAGCGCTGCAGGCCGCTCGGACCGCGTTCCCGGGGTGGGCGGCGACCCCCGCGCCCACGCGCGGGCAGATAATCGGCAACATGGGCCGGCTCCTGATGGAGTACAAGGACGACATAGTAAGGCTGGAGAGCCGGGAGATCGGCAAGACCCTGAAAGAGTCCGGGGGCGAAGTCCAGGAGGCAATCGATACCTGCCTGTTCTTCCAGTCGGAGGGACGCAGGCTGTACGGTCAGACAGTCAACTCGGAGCTGCCTGACAAGGAGCTCTTCACCTACCGCAGACCGCTAGGCGTCTGCGGCATCATCAACGCCTGCAACTTCCCCGCAGCAGTGCCTTTCTGGAAGATGATACCGGCCATCATGTGTGGCAACACCTGTGTCTGGAAGTCGCCTCAGGACTCGCCGCTGCTCTCGTTCATGCTGACACGGATTATGCACGAGGCTGGCCTGCCTGATGGCGTCATCAACCTCATCCACGGCAAGGGAAGCGGGGCCGGTCAACACCTCGTCGACGCGGTCGACGAGGGACTTGTAAACAAAATCAGCTTCACCGGCTCGACACCGGTCGGCAAGATGATCGGCGAGATCTGCGGTCGCAACCTAGTCTCGTGCTCGCTCGAACTGGGTGGCAAGAATCCACTCGTGGTGATGCCCTCGGCCAATCTGGACAACGCCGTCGAAGGGGCATATTGGGCCGGCTTCGGGACCGCGGGACAGCGTTGCACGAGCCTTGGCAATCTTATCATTCACGAGGATGTCTACGACGAGTTCATGTCGAAGTTCATGACAAAGGTTGAGTCGACGAGCATCGGCGACTCGATGCGTTACGATGACGTTCTGTATGGCCCGATGCTCTCCGAGAGGTACGCAAAGGATTTCCTGAGGGACCTCGGCATGTGCGAGTCTAGCGGTGCCACGAAGTTATGGGGCGAAGGCATGATCACCAACGACAACAAGCCGACCAACTTCCTAGGTGACGCTTCCGAGGGCGCCTACATGTGGCCGCACGTCTACGCTGACGTGACCGAGGACATGGAGTGCTTCCACGAGGAGATTTTCGGACCGGTCGTCACAGTGGTCAAGGCCCGGGACTTCGACCACGCACTACACCTCGCCAATGCCTCTCCATACGGGCTGTCGAGCGCCTGCTACACTAATGACCGGCTCGAGGCATACCGATTCAAGACCGGTATCAAGGCCGGGATGACCGGGATCAATAACTCCACCACCGGGGCTGAGGCTCACCTGCCGTTCGGCGGTGTCAAGGGCAGCGGCAACGGCACCCGCGAGTCTGGGATTTGGGTCATCGAGGCGTACTCGTACTGGCATGCTGTCAACGACGAGCTCTCGGGCAAGTTGCAACTGGCCCAGATGGACGTCGACGAGGTTCACATCGAGGAAGCCGACGCTGATTACGCTGGTCTGGCCTAGAGCAGAGGTTCGCCGCACCTCGGGCAGGGCAGCCCGGGCAGCCACGCGCCAGGCATGTGGCCGCAGTTGAGGCAGATCGAAGTCTCGATGTCCTCCCCGATCATGATTGGCTATTGGGGATGAGTGTCTTGAACCTTGCACCGATGGTTGAGTCCCAAAGGGACTCATGCAATCCCTTATGGGACTAGGACCGCGCGCTGCGGACATCAGGGATGCACATGAGTCAGGGCGTCAAACTCCCGCTCCCGATGAAGAAGGGGCTCGGCGCCACGGACCGTGTCGATGACTGGTGGAAAGGGCCGACGGCGATGGCCGCTTATCTCGGGATCATGATCGTGTACGCCACCTGGCGCGGCTTCATGGAAGCCGACTTCTGGATCTTCGAGGATTTCGGCAGGAGCGCTGGTACCCAGACGATGGCTATCGAGAGCGAGGGCAGCCACGTTCTCAGCCCGCTGTTCAGCCCCCTAGTACTGCCTGGTGAGAACGAGCTCGGGTCGATGGTGCCCTTGGCTCTGGCTTGGATGTCGCCGGCGATGTTCATCCTGATCTTCCCCGCTGGCTTCAGGGGGACGTGTTACTACTACCGCAAGGCGTACTATCGCGCCTTCATGCAGCAGCCCACCGGATGCGCCGTCTCTAAGCCTTGGAACGAGTACAGCGGGGAGACTGGTCTGCTGCTGGTCCAGAACCTGCATCGCTATTTCCTGTACGCGGCTATCGCCTACCTGCCGATACTGTCCTACGACGTCTGGTTGTCAGTCAACTTCCACGACGTTGCAAGCCACGCCCACTCGTACGGCGTCTCGGTGGGCTCGCTGGTTCTCGCTGCCAACGTCATTGCCCTCTCTGGCTACACCTTCGGATGCCATGCCTTCCGACATCTGGTGGGAGGGGGCTCAGACCTTTGGACCGAGAACTCGCGACCGACGCTGAGGTACCGTATGTGGAGGTTCTCGACGTGGTTCAACGAGTACCACAAGGAATGGGCGCTCTACTCCCTGTTCATCGTCATGTTCGCTGACCTCTACATCTACGCCTGTACCATGGGCTGGCTGACTGACATCGTGCTGTGGGGTGGCTTGTGATGGATGAGGTGTTGACACACGAGCACGATGTCGTCGTCATCGGCGCCGGTGGCGCCGGTCTGCGCGCCGCCATCGAGGCCAGCGCTGCCGGAGTGAGCGTCGCGATGATTTGCAAGTCTATGCTGGGCAAGGCGCATACCGTGATGGCCGAGGGTGGTGCGGCCGCAGCGCTCGCTAACAAGGATCACCGGGACTCGTGGCAGACCCACTTCCGTGACACGATGAAGGGTGGCAAGTACCTCGGAGACTGGCGGATGGCCGAGATTCATGCGCAGCAGTCGCCAGACAGGATTCGTGAGCTCGAGCAGTGGGGCGCCGTCTTCGACCGGACATCGAAGGGACTGACCAGCCAGCGCAACTTCGGCGGTCACACCTACCCGAGACTGGCTCATATCGGTGATGCCACCGGTCTCGAGCTCATTCGCACCCTGCAGCAGAAGGGGGTCCACATGGGCATGGATGTGTTCATGGAATTCACCGTACGCAGACTGTTCAAGACGGATGGGCGCATCTCTGGATGCTTCGCCTACGACCGTAACGACGGAACGCTGCACGTATTCAAGGCCAAGACGGTGGTACTGGCGACGGGGGGCATAACGCGCTGCTGGGAGGTCTGCTCGGGCTCGTGGGAGTACACCGGTGAGGGTCATGCCATCGCATACTGGGCAGGAGCCAAGATGGGTGACATGGAATTCGTCCAGTTTCACCCTACGGGGATGATTTGGCCACCTTCGGTAAAGGGCATCCTCGTCACCGAGGGAGTGCGTGGAGAAGGTGGAGTGCTGCGCAACTCCGAAGGTGACCGTTTCATGTTCGACTACGTTCCCGAGATGTACGCGGACGAGTTCGCCGACACCGAGGAGGAGGCACTGGCGTGGGTCGACGAGGTAATCTCAGGTCAGCTCGCCACCAAGCGCCGGCCTCCAGAACTCCTGACTCGCGACGTCGTAGCCAAGGCGATCAATAGCGAGCGGGGGGCGGGCAGAGCCTCGGAGCACGGCGGCGCCTACCTCGACATATCATGGAGGGACGAGGACGAGGTCAGGAAGAAGCTGCCAGGGATGTACCACCAGTTCAAGGAGCTCGCCGCTGTGGACATCACCAAGCAGCCGATGGAGGTCGGCCCGACCGCTCACTACGTGATGGGCGGGGTCAAGGTCGACCCTTACACTCAGGAGACGTCGGTGCCGGGCCTGTACGCGGCCGGCGAAGTCGCCACAGGACTGCACGGAGCCAACCGCCTTGGCGGCAACTCGCTGTCTGATCTGATTGTGTTTGGAAGAATCGCTGGCGAGCAGGCCGCGGAAGCGTCCAAGCAGATGGGGTACTTCGCGGGCATAGACCAAGCGGAAATCGACGAAGTCGTCACTGAGACGTTGGCTCCGCTGAGCCGTGAGGGCGGGGAGAACCCCGCGAAGGTGGTCAGTGACCTACGCGAGATGATGCAGGACAAGGCCGGAATCATCAGGACTAGGGATCTGCTCCTAGAGTCGCTTTCCGACTTGGACAAATTAGAGAGACGGGCTAACATCACCTCACCCGGAGGGGGCAGGACGTACAACCCGGGCTGGCATCAGGCGCTGGAGCTGTCGGCGATGATCGACGTCAGTCGAATGTGCGCTCTGGCAGCACTGAGGAGAGAGGAAAGCCGGGGTGCTCACACCAGAGACGACTTCCCGGAAACCGACCACTCGCACTGGGGCAAGGTGAACAGCGTCATCTCAATGGGTGATGATGGTTCCATGGACATCGCCTACTCATCGTATCCCGAGATTGCTGAGGAGTTAAAGTCGCTGCTGGACGCGGACGACCTGCATGAGGAGGGGTCCTGATGGACGAGGTGACGTTCAGGGTCTTCAGGGGTGAGCCCGATGCCGACGGTGAGCCGTTCGGCCAGATGATCGACTACACCGTCACCCTCGATGAGGGGATGGTAGTGCTCGACGTCATCCACAGAATCCAGGCCGAACAGGCCCCTGACCTGTCATGCCGCTGGAACTGCAAGGCGGGCAAGTGCGGCTCATGCAGCGCTGAGGTCAACGGCAAGCCGAAGTTGATGTGTATGACCAGAATGGAGGACGTCCTCGAGGAGACTCCGGACGGAGAGCCGGTGC
>MDSW01219842.1_pt1 | contig 12244 bp, 23 predicted proteins | sample 811171 | NCBI WGS metagenome assembly MDSW01 (sample SAMN05326641, study PRJNA326480) | marine metagenome | isolation source: seawater | place: Atlantic Ocean: North West | collected 2012
TCAAAGTTGGAGATAAAATTGAAAATGGTCCTAATATTGAAATTAAAACGGGAAATTGTTTACCACTTCAAGATATTCCAGTTGGAATAAATATACACAATGTTGAATTGCAGCCTGGTGCTGGAGGGAAAATCGCAAGATCTGCGGGCACTTCAGTGACTATTTCAGGCATAGATGGAAATTATTCTTTAATTAAAATGACATCAGGAGAAGTTAGAAAAATTGACTCAAGATCATTAGCCACAATCGGTGTTTTGTCAAATCCAGATCAAAAAAATATTAAAATTGGAAAAGCTGGAAGATCAAGATGGCTAGGTAGAAGACCTCATACAAGAGGTGTTGTCATGAACCCAGTTGATCATCCTCACGGTGGTGGTGAAGGAAAATCTGCAGGGGGAAGGCATCCAGTATCACGTACAGGACAATCTGCTAAAGGATTAAAAACTAGAGACAACAAAAGAACTGATAAATTTATTGTAAGAAGAAGGAAAAAAAGAGGATAGTTATGGCTAGATCAGTATGGAAAGGACCATTTGTTGAAGAGAGTTTAATTAAGAAAGTAGATAAACAAAAAAATGATCCAAGTAAAAAACCAATTAAAACATGGTCTAGAAAATCTACGATTATACCAGATTTTGTTGGAATAAGTTTCTTAATTTACAATGGAAAAAAATTTATACCAATAACGATATCTGAAGATATGGTTGGTCATAAATTAGGAGAATTTGCTCCAACAAGGCAATTTTTTGGTCACACGCCAGCCGATAAAAAAGCTAAAGCTGAAGAGGGAACAAAGAAAGAAGAAAAAAAATAATTTAACATGTCAAAAAAAAGTAGAAAAAAAACAGAAAATAAGTCAATCAGATCTATAAATAAAAGTATAAGATCTAGCACTAGAAAACTTAAACCAATTTTAAGATCTATTGTAGGAATGAAGGTTGATAAAGCAATTAGAGATTTAACTTTCTCTGATAAAAGAATCTGCAAGGATATAAAAAAAACTATTTCATCAGCAGTATCTAATGCAGAAAATAATTTTCAATTCGACATAGATAATTTATTTATTAAAGAAGCACACTGTGGAAAACAAATTATTATGAAAAGATTTAGAGCAAGAGCTAAAGGAAGAGCGTCTCCTATTATGAAGCCTTATTCTAGACTAACTATAATATTAGCAGAGAAACAAAAAAATAAATTGGAGAAAAGATAGCTATGGGACAAAAAGTAAATCCAGTTGGTTTAAGATTAGGAATAAACAGAGGATGGGATTCAGTCTGGTATGCTAAAAAAAAAGATTTTGGCAATTACTTAATAGAAGATTTTAAAATTAGGGAACATATTAAAAAAAATGTTATAAATTCAGGTGTCTCAAAAGTTATGATAGAAAGAACTTCAAAAAAATGCTTTGTAACCATTTATACCTCAAGACCTGGTTTTGTAATTGGAAAAAAAGGTAGTGACATAGAAAAAATAAAAGGAAAATTATCTGCGCTAACATCAAACGAAGTTGTTTTGAATATTAAAGAAGTAAAAAAACCAGAAACAAATAGCTATTTGGTAGCAGAAAATATTGCACAGCAACTAGTCAAAAGAGTATCTTACAGAAGAGCAATGAAACGTTCTATGCAATCAGCATTAAGACTAGGAGCAAAAGGAATAAAAGTATCTATAAGTGGTAGACTTGGTGGCAATGAGATAGCAAGAACAGAATGGCTAAGAGAAGGAAGTATACCATCCCATACATTAAGGGCAGATATAGATTATGCAGAATCTGAAGCTTTAACAACATATGGTATTATTGGTGTTAAAGTTTGGATTTATAAAGGAGAAATTTTTACAAAAGAATTTAGTCAAGAAACAAACAAAAAATAATTATGCTACAGCCAACAAGAACAAAATATAGAAAAGCTCACAAAGGAAGAATACACGGTTATGCTTCTAGATGTAACTTAATGAATTACGGTGCATATGGATTAAAAGCTATAGAGCCAGATAGAGTAATAGGCAAACAAATAGAAGCAGCAAGAGTTGCTTTAACCAGACATATGAAAAGGCAAGGTAGAGTTTGGACAAGAATGTTTCCAAATATCCCAGTGTCAAAAAAACCAACTGAAGTTAGAATGGGTAAAGGAAAAGGATCTCCAGAATTTTGGGCATGCAGAGTTAAACCTGGAAGAATACTTTTTGAAGTTGATGGAGTATCAGAAGACGTAGCTAAAGAAGCACTTTATAAGGCATCTGCAAAATTACCTATTAAATGTAAATTTATAAAGAGAATATAATGAAAAAAAAAGAAATAAAAAAACTAACTAAAGGAGAATTAATAAAAAATTTAGATAAGTTAAAAAAGGATTTATTTAACTTAAGATTTCAAAAAATAAATGGACAAGTTAAAAATCCTTCAAAAGTTAACGAAACAAGAAAAACAATTGCACGACTAAAAACAATGTTAGGAAGTAATCAAAATGCCTAAAAAAATATTAAAAGGTATTGTAGTGAGTGATAAACCAAATAAAACAATTACAGTATCTGTTGAAAGAAAATATCAACACCCAGTGTTAAAAAAAGTAATAAAGTCAAAAAAAAAGTATAGCGTGCACGATGAAAATAACCAATACAAGAACGGCGATAAAGTATCGATTATTGAATGCAAACCACGTTCAAAATCAAAAAAATTTGAAGTGTTAGGAGATACAAAGTGATACAAGTTCAAACAGAATTGTTAGTAGCAGACAACACGGGAGCAAAAAGAATTGAGTGCATAAAGGTCCTTGGTGGATCAAAAAGAAGGTATGCAGGTATTGGTGACACTATTGTTGTAGCTGTAAAAGAAGCAATACCAAAAGGCAAAGTTAAAAAAGGAGCAGTACATAAAGCTGTTGTTGTGAGAGTAAAAAAAGGAATACACAGAAATGATGGATCTAAAGTTAAATTTGATAATAATGCCGCTGTTCTAACGGATGATAAAGGAGAACCTATTGGAACAAGAATTTTTGGTCCTGTGACAAGAGAACTTAGAACACGAGGACAAATGAAAATAATTTCACTCGCTCCGGAGGTGCTTTAAAAATGTTGAAAAAAGGTGATAAAGTAAAAATTCTTTCAGGTAAAGATAAAAAAAAAGACGGAGAAATAATTGAAATTGATAGAAAAAATAATAGAGCAAAAGTTAAAGGCATAAATATTATAAAAAAACATGTTAAAACTACTAAAGAAAAGAAAGGCGGAATAATTTCTAAAGAAAATTTTATAAATATTTCAAATCTTTCTATATTTGAAAAAAACAAAAGTAAAAATAAAACTCAGGTAAAGGATATTAAGAAATAAAAATGGCCAGATTAAAAGAATTATTTAACAAAGAAATAAAACCAAACTTAAAGCAACAATTTGGTTATAAAAACCATTATATGGTTCCAGAGTTACAAAAAATTGTTTTGAATATGGGACTCGGTATAGATGGAAATGATACAAAAATACTGAAATCTAGCCAGGAAGATTTAGCTGCGATAACAGGTCAAAAGCCAATAGTAACAAAATTTAGAAAGTCTATCTCAAATTTTAAAACAAGAAAAAATACAAATTCAGGTTTAAAAGTAACACTTAGAAAAAATAAAATGTATGAGTTTATTGATAGATTAGTTAACATCGCATTACCTAGAGTTAAAGATTTTAGAGGATTATCGCCAAATGGATTTGATAAATTTGGAAATTATACTTTCGGGATAAAAGAACATATAATTTTTCCTGAAGTTAATTTTGATAAAGTTGAAAAGATAAGAGGTTTGGATATAACAATTGTTATTAAATCAATCAAAAAAGATGATAGTTTTGAGTTATTAAAAAAATTAAATTTTCCTTTTAAGAATAGTAGGAGTAATTAATGGCTAAGTTAAGTTCAGTAAACAAAAATAATAATCGAATAAAATTGTCAAAAAAATTCTATTCTAAACGAATGAAACTTAAAAGAATTATAATGAATAAGAAGTTGCCTCTTGAAGAAAGATTTAAAGCACAACAGAAATTATCTAGTTTACCTAGAAACTCTTCAAAAATAAGAATTAGAAACAGATGTCAAATTACAGGAAGACCACATGGCGTTTACAGAAAATTAAAAATATCAAGAATTGCTCTAAGGCAACTTGGTCTAGAAGGAAAAATTCCAGGAATGGTTAAATCAAGCTGGTAGAAAGGAAATTATGAGTTTAAATGATCCAATTGGTGATATGTTAGCAAGAATTAAAAATTCACTATTACGAAATCATAAAAAAGTTGAACTTCCATCTTCAAAATTTAAAATTAAAATTGCGGAAGTTCTTAAAAATGAAGGATACATAATTGACTATAAAGTTTCATCTGATGATAAGAAACCAACTTTAGAAATATTATTAAAATATAATTATGGATCTCCAGTAATTAGTTCAATTCAAAGAGTTTCAAAACCTGGAAGAAGGATATTCTCAAGTGCTGAAAGTCTTCCAAAAATCAATAATGGTCTAGGTATAGCAATAGTATCAACACCTAAAGGAGTGATGAGTGATGTAGATGCTAGAAAGCAAAAAGTAGGCGGTGAAATTATTTGTAAGGTATTTTAATGTCAAAAATTGGTAAAATAAATATTTCAATTCCGGAAAAAGTTAAAGTTGTTTTAAGCGGGAATCTAATAAACGTAGAAGGGCCGTTAGGAAAAAAATCTTTAAACATTGATATTGATATGTTTGATTTAAAAATTGAAGAAGGAAAATCTGTATCAATTAAACCTAAAACTTTAAGCGAAGCTACAAAGCGTCTATGGGGCATGAACAGAAGTTTGCTTAATAATGCAATAATTGGAACCAGTATCGGCTATAATAAAACACTTGAGTTAACTGGTGTCGGCTATAGAGCTTCATTAAAAGGAAATAAGCTATCCATGCAGCTTGGATTTAGTCATGATATTAATTTTGATATACCTGAAACAGTAAAAATTACAGTTGAAAAACAAACTATATTAAAAATAAGTGGTTGTGACAAACAAGAAGTTGGCATGATAGCTTCAAAAATTAAATCATTAAGACCACCAGAACCATATAAAGGTAAAGGTATAAAAGAACAAGGACAGTATATATTAAGAAAAGAAGGTAAAAAGAAATAATGAAACTAAATAGCAAGCAAAGAAAAATATATAGAGTTAGAAATAATTTAAAAAAAGTTTCCAAAGAAGGAAGATATAGATTGAGTGTTTCAAGATCGTCAAAAAATATTAGTGCTCAAATAATTGATGATAATAAAAGTGTAACTATTTTATCAGCATCTTCAAAGGACAAAACTATTAAGTCATTAAATAAAAAAAATAAGACTGAATTATCCCAAGTCGTTGCGGAAAGTTTAGCAAAAAAAGCTTTGGAGAAAAAAATTACAAAAATTTATTTTGATAGGGGTTTTTACAAATACCACGGAAGAGTGAAAATGTTTGCAGAAATTTTGAGAAAAAATGGGATGGAATTTTAATTTATGGAAAAAAACGATAAAAATAACGAATATTTAGAAAAACTAGTTCATATAAATCGAATAACTAAGGTTGTAAAAGGAGGAAGAAGATTTGGATTTTCTGCTTTAGTAGTAGTTGGAAATCAAAATGGAAAAATAGGAATAGCTCATGCTAAAGCAAAACAAGTACCTGATGCAATTAAAAAAGCAAATGAATTAGCAAGAAGAAACTTAATACAAATTCCTTTAAGAGAAGGAAGAACTATACATCATGATATCTATGGAAAAGATGGAGCTGGAAAAATTAAACTAAGGGCTGCACCAAAAGGAACTGGAATAATTGCAGGAGGACCAGTTAGGGCTGTTTGTGAAGTTTTAGGAATAAAAGATATAGTAGCAAAATCATTAGGTACAGCGAATCCACACAATGTAATAAGAGCTTGCATGAAAGCTTTAACCAAGCAAAATTCACCAAAAAATATATCTATTTTGAGAAATAAAAAAATATCAGAGATTATTGAAAAAAGAGGATAATGACTAATTTAAATACAACATTACAGGTAAAAATTAAAAAAATTCGTGTTGGTCGAGGAATTGGATCTGGAAAAGGTAAAACTTCAGGCAGAGGCGTCAAAGGTCAAAAATCAAGAAGTGGAGTAGCTATTAAAAGTTTTGAAGGTGGCCAAATGCCTTTATATAGAAGACTTCCTAAACGTGGTTTTAATCCATTAAAAAAACAAAAAGTTGCAAAAATAAACTTAGAAAAAATACAAGATTTAATTGATAATAAAAAAATAAACCAAGACGCACAAATAGATATTGAAATATTAAAAAAAATAAAAATTATTAATAAATCTTCAAATAAAATTAAAATTCTTGGAAAAGGAGAGATTAAAACTAAAATCAACGTTAATATTGATTTTATATCAAAGTCAGCAAAAAAAAAGTTAGATAAAATAGGTGCTACTATTAATTTAAAACAAAAAAATTAATTTTTATGAGTGAACAATCTCATTCTCACGATTTAAGAAATAGAATATTTTTTACTTTATTTATTTTATCTGTTTATAGATTTGGTACGTTTGTTCCTATACCGGGTATTGATCCTGAACAACTTCAAATAATGATGGAAGGTAATCAAAAAGGCTTACTCGGCATGTTTAATGTTTTTGCAGGTGGAGCTGTCAGTAGAATGGCAATTTTTGCTCTCGGAATTATGCCATATATATCTTCATCAATTATAGTTCAATTGCTAACAGGTGTTTCTGATTATTTTAAAAATTTAAAAAGCCAAGGTGAAACTGGTAGACAAAAAATAACTCAAATAACAAGATATGGAACTGTTTTGTTAGCAACCGTTCAAGGTTATGGACTATCTGTTGGTTTAGAATCTTCAGCAAATTTAGTTATAAATCCAGGTATTTTCTTTAAAATAACTACAGTAACTACAATAGTAGCGGGTACAATGTTTCTGATGTGGCTGGGTGAACAAATTACTCAAAGAGGAATTGGAAATGGAATATCACTTATAATATTTTCAGGTATAGTTGCAGAAATACCTCGAGCATTAGTTACTACTTTCGAACTAGGAAGAACAGGCGCTATTTCAACAGCAATGATTATATTTATATTTTTTTTATTGATAGCAACAATAATGTTTATTGTCTTCATGGAAAGAGCTTTAAGAAAAATCTTAATAAATTATCCTAAAAGACAAATGGGAAATAAGATTTATGGTGGAGACTCCTCCCATTTGCCTTTAAAAATAAATTCGGCAGGTGTAATACCTGCAATTTTTGCATCAGCATTACTTTTACTACCAGTAACTTTTTCAAATTTTAATGCTTCTCAAAATGAAACTTTTCAAACAATAGTATCATTTTTTTCACAATGACAACCTCTATATATGTTGCTATATGCATCAGGTATTATTTTTTTTACATTTTTTTATACATCAATTACTTTTAATCCTGCTGAAACAGCAGAAAATTTAAGAAAGTATGGTGGCTTTATCCCAGGTATCAGACCTGGCGAAAGTACTGCTCTCTATATAGATAATATACTAACTAAACTAACAACTATAGGTGCACTTTATTTAACATTAGTTTGTCTTATGCCAGAATTTTTAATTGCTAATTATCCTATACCTTTTTACTTAGGTGGAACTTCAATTTTAATTGTTGTTGTGGTAGCGATTGATACAGTAACTCAAATTCAAACTCGTTTAATGAGTTCACAGTATGAGCAATTAATAAAAAAAACTAAATTTGGAAAATAAGTAAGTGAACATAATAATTTTTGGTGCACCTGGTGCTGGAAAAGGAACACAATCTAAATACTTAGTAAAAAAATTAAATAGTTATCAAATTTCAACAGGTGATATGTTGAGAGACGAAATTAATAAAGATTCCGAAATAGGAAAAAAAATAATAAATAATATGAACGATGGAAAATTTGTTGATGATGATATAGTAAACAAACTTCTTGAGAAAACAATATTTGATTCAAAAAAAAAAAATAAACTAATTTTTGATGGTTATCCAAGAACTATTAATCAAGCTAAAAACCTAGATAAACTGTTGATTAAATCTAATCAAAAAATAGATTATGTTTTTTTTCTTAATGTAAGCAAGGATGCAATAATAAAAAGAATTGAAAAAAGAAAAATTTTAGAAAAAAGATCTGACGATGATGCTAACACAATTTTAAAAAGATATGATACATACATGGAAGTTACCAAACCTGTATTAGATTTTTATTCTTCAAGAAGCAATTTTTATGAAATTGATGGCAGTGAAAAAATTGACGAAATTTCAAGCAAAATTGACCAAATTATAACACTATAATACATTGACATTAAAAGAACTTCTTATATAAAAGGCTAAATTTTATCACAATTATATGGCTCGAATAGCAGGTGTTAACATTCCTCAAAATAAACTAGTTCATGTGGGCTTGACATATATTTATGGAATAGGAGAAAAATTTTCTGATAAAATTTGTAATGCATTAGAAATTGAAAAATCTACCAGAGTCAACCAATTAACAGATGATCAAATATTAAAAATTAGAGAATATATTGATAAAAATTTTAGTGTAGAAGGTGATTTAAGAAGAGAAAATTCATTAAGTATAAAAAGGCTAATAGATTTAGCAACTTATAGAGGTTCAAGACATAGAAAGAAATTGCCAGTAAGAGGTCAAAGAACTCGATGTAATGCAAGAACAAGAAAAGGAAAAGCAATTGCTATTGCTGGTAAAAAATTAACTCCACTTAAAAAATAAATATTAATTAGATGGCAAAAGATAAAGCAAAAGTTGAAAATAAAAGTGAAGATCAGGTTAAAGTAAAAGCTACAAAAAAAAGCTCTTATTCAAAAAAAAAGAAAACAAAAAAAAATATTTTGAATGGTATAGCTTATGTTCAGTCAACATTTAATAATACTATAGTATCAATTGCCGACACTAATGGTAATGTAGTATCGTGGGCTTCTGCTGGACAAAAAGGCTTTAAAGGATCTAGAAAATCAACTCCTTATGCAGCTCAAGTAGCTGCAGATTCTGCTGCCGTAAAAGCATTAGAAGTAGGTATGAGAACTTTATCTGTTGAGGTTAAAGGCCCTGGATCAGGAAGAGAAACTGCTTTAAGAGCTTTGCAAGCACGTGGATTTAAAATTATTTCAATTAAAGATACAACGCCTATGCCACATAACGGAACTAGGCCGCCAAAAAAAAGGAGAGTATAGATGGAAACAGCTAATGTTAATCTAAAAAATTGGAAATCATTAATCAAACCTGGAAAACTTGATATTAAACTAAGTGATGATAAATCTTATGCTAAAATTGTAGCTGAGCCATTAGAAAAAGGTTATGGTTTAACTTTAGGTAATTCATTAAGAAGAATTTTATTATCATCTATAAGAGGAACTGCAGTAACAGCCATCCAAATTGATGGTGTGTTACATGAATTTTCTTCAATTAAAGGCGTAAGAGAAGATGTAACAGATATAGTTTTAAATATTAAATCGCTTGCTCTAAAAAGCAATATAGAAGGAGTGAAAAAACTTGTCTTAGAAGCTAAAGGTCCAGGTGAAATTAAAGCTTCTAACATTACAACAGTAGCTGATATTGAAATTTTGAACCCTGACTTGGTAATTTGCAATCTTGATGAAAATACTAATTTTCACATGGAGATGACAGTTGGAAATGGAAAGGGATACGTTTCTGCGGATTTTAATAAACCAGAGGAGCCACCACTAGGATTAATAGCAATAGATTCTTTGTTTAGTCCAGTTAAAAAAGTTTCTTATTCAGTAAGCACTGCTAGAGAAGGAAAAGCGCTTGATTACGATAAGCTTACAATGGAGGTCGAAACTAATGGCTCAATATCAGCTGAGGATGCAGTTGCTTATTCTGCAAGAATTTTCCAAGATCAATTAGGAATGTTTGTTAATTTTGATGAACCACAAGAAACAATTGTAAGAGAACAACCGACTGAGCCTGAATTTAATAAAAATTTATTGAGAAAAGTTGATGAACTTGAACTTTCGGTGAGATCTATGAATTGCCTTAAAAATGATAATATTATTTATATAGGTGATTTGGTTCAAAAATCAGAAGGAGAAATGCTGAGAACACCTAATTTTGGAAGAAAATCATTAAATGAGATTAAAGAAGTTTTAAATACTATGTCATTATATTTAGGAATGGAAATTCCAAATTGGCCTCCAGATAACATTGCTGAATTATCTAAAAAACTTGAAGAAGCTATATAATGAGACATAGGTTAGGATATAAAAAACTAAATAGGACTTCGGAACATAGAAAAGCATTAATAAAAAATATGCTTAATTCACTGATTAAATATGAACAAATAACTACTACATTGCCAAAAGCGAAAGTTTTAAAACCACAAGCTGAAAAAATAATAACTTTAGGAAAAAAAGATAAATTACATAATATGAAATCATTAATTTCAAAATTACAAGATATCAAGTCAGCTAACAAGGTAAGAAAAACCTTAGCTAAAAGATACGAAACTAGAAAAGGAGGATATACAAGAATTATTAAAGCTGGTTATAGATATGGCGATAATGCTCCATTAGCAGTAATAGAATTTGTAGATAGAGATATCGAAGCTAAGAAAGTTGATCGAAAGAAAAAAGACGATAAAAAAAAGACTGAAGAAAAAAAACCGATTTCAGCCTAATTTCATAAAATAAATGAGCAAATATTATATCGTAGATGATACATACGAAGGTATAAGAATTGATAAATGGATTAGAAACAATTTAGGCAACGTTCCACAAGGACTAATAGAAAAATTTCTTAGAACTGGAAAAATTAAACTAAATAAAAAAAAAACTAAAAGTTCAGCAAAACTAAATTCTAAAGATATTATAAATGTTTATAATGTTGAATTTGAAGAAAAAATTATACAAAAAAATATAAAATTTAATCCTTCAGATGAAGTAATAAAAGAAAATGAAAATTTAATTATTGATGACAATGAAAATTTTATAGTTGTAAATAAAGAGTCTGGCATAGCTGTTCAGGGAGGCACTAAATCAAAAAAAAATTTAATTGATATATTTTCTAAAAGTAAAATATTTAAAGATAGTAAACCTTATTCAGTACACAGACTAGACAAAGATACATCAGGTGTTTTTATTATTGCAAAAAATCGAGAAACAGCAAAATTATTCACTTCATTATTCCGACTTAGAAAAATTTATAAAACCTACCTAGCAATATGTTATGGTGAATTAAAAAATGACGAAGGAATATTTGATCAAGATTTAGTAAGATATGAAGGAAAAAAAAGAATAGTTGAAAAATCCAAAACTATTTACAAAGTTATAGATAAAAATTCTAATTGTACCTTATTAGAAATGCACCCTATTACAGGAAGAAAACATCAATTACGAAAACAGCTTTCTCTAGTAGGCCACCCTGTATATGGCGACTTTAAATATACTTTTGAAAAAAAATTAAAGACAAAAAAAAAAGAATTGATGCTTCATTCATACGAAGTTAGATTTATGATTAATAATAAAAAATACACATTTAAAGCGTTATTACCTGATTATTTTAAAAAACTTATTAAAACTAAAAGACTTAAATTTTTAAATTAGAAATTAAGTTTTTAATAAGCTCATCTGATAACTTTTTATAGCTTTGTTTTTTAATTTTGTTTAATGTTGTAATTCCTTTGTTTTTAATCCCACATGGTACAATTTTATTATAATTAGATAAATCATTATTTATGTTAATTGAAAAACCATGATAAGTTATCCATTTTTTAACTTTAATTCCTATAGCACCAATTTTTTTTTCATTATTATCTTGTTTAGTCCAAATTCCAATATTTTTTCTATCACTATATGAGTCAATCCCAAAATATTTTAAAGAATTAATTATTGACTTTTCAATAATATTTAAAAAATTTCTTATATCTTTATTTCTATTGTTTAAGTTAATTAAGGTATAACAAATTAGTTGTCCTGGCCCATGCCATGTAATTTTTCCTCCTCTTGTAGTTTTAATCACATTAATTGATTTATCTATTATATCCTCATCTTTAAAATTGTTTCCAGAAGTAAATGTTGATGGATGTTCCAATATCCATATTAATTCTTTTGCTTGTTTTTTATTTATTTTATCAACTCTTTTCTCTAATAATTTAAGGGCATACAAATAATTTATTGGTTTTATTGATTTTTTTATCTCTATACTCATTAAAGAATTGTAATATAAAAATTATCCATTAATAGTGCCA
>MDSW01016776.1_pt1 | contig 12243 bp, 18 predicted proteins | sample 811171 | NCBI WGS metagenome assembly MDSW01 (sample SAMN05326641, study PRJNA326480) | marine metagenome | isolation source: seawater | place: Atlantic Ocean: North West | collected 2012
ATGAGTTTTTTTATGTTTTTATCAACTTTGAGCAGGTAGGTTATCATTATGATCTCTAATTTAGTTAGCTCTTCGTCAGAACTTGCTAACTTTTTCTTCATCAACCTTATTAATTCGTTCATACTCTCCTTCTCATAGCTCTTCTAATACCTTTGTACAAATCTTCATCAATTTTTTTCATTTGTTTTTTGATACTTGCTTTGTAATTTCCTTTAGCTGTTATTGGTAAAAAATTACGTGCTTTGATTGTTTTGCCGATAGCTTTTTTAAAAAATTTTCTTGTAAATCCATTACTAGCCAATGTGTAGTCGCTTAAATGATAAACCCCATGTTTAGCCATTCTTATACCATCATCTACAATTTTAAAAGAAGCTCTTAATGTACCTGTATGAATTAAAGGTCTTGTTTCTCCTGTAGATACTTCTTTTGGATTTTTAGGTGAATGCACCCTAGTAATAAATCCACTTTTATTCTTTCTTTTTAATCCTTGACCTTTTAATAGTAAGGTTGATTTTTTGTTTTTTCTTAATTTGCCTGAATTTATTATGTCTTTTGCGCTTTCTATGACAATCTTTTTTCTTGCAAACATATTCTCTTCTAGAATATTATCTAAATTTTTTAAAAGATTATTAAAACTAAAATTTACTTCTATTTTTTCTATCATCTTTGCTCTATATCTGCATTAATCTCTGCATTAGTATTAACTATTTGCTCAGCTTCTTCTAAAGATAGGTCTGTGTTAATTTCATTTAGCAATTTAGGTCTAGTTGTTAGATTGTTACTTAGTCTGTAAGTATTCCAAGCGATTTGATCTTGGATTGACTGAGGATATTCAGGTTCAACAAAATTGACACCAAACTTATTAGGAAGATTGATATTATTTGCTTGACCAACTGCTTTTTCAACAATAAAAAACTCCTCTTCATACATTCTAAACAACTCAAGATCATCATAATAATCCTCTGTTCTTTCTAAGTCTTTAATCATAAGACTGACACCTGATGGCATTTCACCACCTTGCTCTGCCCAATTTATCATTAAATGGTTGTTAGATGCAACGAGTTCTATTTGGAACTTTACATTTTCAATAACTGCATTTATATCACCTTCTGGAGATACAATATTAAATGTAGAACCTTCTGGCAAACCTAATATACTATCTGATCCTGTTCTAATAGTGTTTACATCTATATCTGCGCCTGTAGTTACTGGCTGTCCAAACATTTGAAACCTTAAACCAAGTTGCATTTCAGTCATTGTTATATTTACTTGCTCGTTTACATTCACAATATCGTTAGCACCTTCTACAAAATGTGAGTCTATTTGATCTTCTCTGTGTGTAAATACAAATGGTAGCATCCCAAATCCATGCTCATATTGCATAGTTATGTTTCCATCTTCATCATATTGAGCGTAATGAACGTCATCCCAATAAGCATATTCTAATTTCCCAGTTTCTGATATGTCGTTTACAGGGAGGAGTAGCGGATAGGTTATTGCCATAGGCAAAAACGGATCGTCATCAAAGAACGCATTGTAATAATATATAGGTCTATACTCAAAGAAAGTACCATTGGCATCTTCTTTAACCATTACCCTGTTTGCTATTGTACCAACAAGCCTCGTCATTCGTTCTATGTGCTTCATTCTAGCGTTCTTCTTGCGTGTTAAAAAGAGGTACTCATCGCTGACATTCCTATCCGCTCCTAAGGTATATATTCTCGACATCTTATTAATAAATCTTCTTGTAAAGTTTACAGAGTAAGGAGGTATCTCTCTAAATGCTTGAGAGTTAAAGTGATCTATTATGTATTTGCTAGTTTCACAATCTGTATAGTAATCTACCATACGTCTTATCTCATCTCTTCTACTTTGCGCTATTCTTAGCTTTTCATTCTGTAACGACTCTTTAATTATATCTTGTGCAATCATCTTTGTAGTATCCTTACTTCTCTGTTTTTAATTGGAAATCTGTTAATGAAAAAATATCTAAGGGCATCACAACCATGATCGTGATAACCATCTTTTACTGGATCAGGCTTAAGTGGGAAGCCTTCTTTGGGTTCAGGATAGCGATAGTTCTCTAAGTCCTCTGCTATACCTAAACATTTTTTGTTTACATGAAGAAATCTCATCCCTTCGGCATTTTCTATAAAACCTCTAACGTGAGATACCCCTGCCTCAATCTTTCTTGAAACTTTATCTCTTACAGTCCTTACAATAATGCCTTGTCTTCTAAAAATTTCTATATCTCCTAAACCTGTCTGACCTTGAGCCTGTCCACCTGCAGGATCACCAAAGTATGCAACATTTTTGTAATGCTTTGCTTTAATCCTCTTAACAAGATCATCTGTTTTTATATCTCTCTCATGTATAATTTCATCTATAATTTTGACGTGCCACATACCTGCTTCTCTATATGTTTGCATCCACAATACAGCAGGTTGTCTATATCCAAAGTCTATACTGCAAAAAGTAGGTAAGCTAGGATCATATTTAAAATCACCCATATCAAGATTACGATCAAAGGGATAAACCCTACCTGCAAAACTCGTAAACTTCGCTCCATACTCTTGGTCATAAACCTCTTTTGCCAAATTTCGCTTAGCTTCCAGTAAATCGGCATCGCGACTACCATCAGGATAAGCATAATTATTTTCATAACTAGGACTGTTAAATGAATGCCACATCTCATCCTTTTGTCCAAGCAAGTATAAATCATATATCCAATTAAATCCTTGTGGCGTTGTTATAAAAAGAGCTTTACCTTTTCTATCAGATAGCGTAGGTCTTAAATACATTTCCCACGTCTTTTTCTTTATTTTAGCAGCCTCATCTAGTATAAGTAAGTCTAAACCTTCACCAACTAAGCTATCAGGCTTGTCGGCACTTTTACCTTCTACTACGCTACCCCATTCAAATTCTATATATTGGTCTTTATATGAAGCTCTAGTTGTTTCAAAACCTTTTTCCACAACCATTTTATGCCAAATCTCTCTAAATATCTTTTCAGAACCATCATAGGTTGGCGCAACGCACCAAACTCTTTTATTAGGTTTCGCAAGTATAATTTGAGCCTCTATAGATGCGCTTACAGACTTTCCCCATCTCCTACCACAGACTGCCACACAAAATCTCCAATCTTTGTTTGGAAAGTGCAACTTTTTTTGTCCATTGTGAGGAACATAGTCTATAAAATCAAACCAATTTTCCTTAAATTCTTTATTTTTCATACTTAGTAGTCAAGCGAATTTAATATTATTTTCACAAAATTACACTATATATAGTATGTTTTGTCCGAATTATTATTAATATACCACCATATTTTGAACACAAATCAGTTAAAAATAGGAGGGCAGTATGTCCGAAGAAACAAAAGTAGCAACCGAAACAGTTAGTGAGGAAACTACACAAGAAACACCTACAAATACTCCTGATGTAGGATCGTTAATTGCAGAAAGCAAAAAGTACAGACAAAGGAGTCAGGATGCTGAAGCTCAAGTTGCTAAACTAAAGACAATAATAGAAGAGCAAGAAAAAGCTAAAATGGTAGCTAACGAAGAGTGGAAGACTTTGTATGAGAATGAAAAAGGTTATAAAGATAAATATAATGCCTTAGTAGATCAAAGAAAAAGTCAATTACTAGAAAAATTACCAACTGATCAGCATGAAAAATTCAAAGATAAAGATTTAGACGTTCTGGAATTTATGGTATCAAGTTTATCTCAAAATGTGGCAAAAGAAACTCCTGCAAGGGGAGCTATAAAACCACCGATGATTGATAAGACATATACAGAGATGACAGAATTAGAGAGAAGAAGATGGCATCAAGAAATGATGTCTAATCGCAAAACTTAGGAGAATAAAAAATGGCATATGATGCAAATCCAATACTACATGGTGGATTAACAGGCGGAGCAGGTGATGCGGATAGTTTCGCAACTGAAGTCTGGGGAAATCCAGTAGAAGTAGCAATAAAAGAAAAATTAGTTTTAGCTAATTTATGTAATGACTTAAGTCCTTTAGTATCAGGACAAGGTGAGAAAATTCATCTACCAAAAATAGATCAAGTAACAGCAGGTAATAAGGGCGAAGGTGCTATTTCTTGGTCTACTAGCTCAAGTGATGCAGGTGAAGAAGTATTAAGTATTGACACACATAAATATGCAGCAGTTTTAATTAACGATGTTATTCAAGTTCAAAGCAACTATGATATGTTAAATATGTATGCTAAAGAGATTGGATATTCTATTGCTAATGCAGTTGATGTTTCTGTTGATAGCTCTATTATTAATTCATTAAAAGCATCTGGCGGATTAAACGCAGCGACTGAGATTGATATTAGCGCAACTCCAATGGGAGCTGAAGCAGACTTTGACGCTATCGCTACTAAATGTTATGCGCAAGATCCTGATCCAAATAATTGGACAATAGTATTAGCACCAAGTGTTTATGCTAATTTAATGAATATTGGTGATCTTGCAATAGCAACTCAAGGTGCAGCTTTGGGAGCAAACTTCACACAGACTGGTGTAGTTACTAAGGCTTATGGATTTAATGTTATGATGAGTCAAAATGTTACAACTTCAACTACTGACTTTGATAGTAGTGGTGGAACTGACAATAAAGATCCTCATGGTTATGTTATTCATAAATCAGCCTGCCACATTGCATTTAGTCAAACAGCTAGATTGCAATCACAGTATGACGTTGATTACTTAGGTACAAAAGTAATTGCTGATACTATATATGGTGTATTAACTAGATATGGAACAGCAGCAGGTCAAGTTCGTACTTTCTTGCTTACTTAATAGGTAGGATATAATTTAAGGGTGGTTTAATCGCCACCCTTAATTAACTGAGGTATATATGAGTAAAATAAATAAATTAAGGTTGAGAAGACCTAAAAAATTAATTATTGAAAAAGTAGAGCCTGTTAAGCCTAAGGTTAAAAAAACTACTAAAAAGAAATCAAAAAAAGCTAAAAAATCTAAAGGAGAATAGATGTACGGATCAAATCAAGGAACGAATATTGGATTAGGACAAGTAGGTTCTATTTTAGCTAAGCAAGATGCAGTAACTGCAACTAGTGGTTATGTTTTTGTTGCTATACAATTTTTAACAGACTGTGTATTTGAAAGTGGTTCTACTGGCTTGGTCGCGGAAACAGAGCAATTACATATTGATGATACAGGAACTAGCACATTAGTTTCTGCATCAGGAGGAAACGCTATAGATGGAGTTACTTTTCCTAAGGGTACAACTATATTTGGAAGATGGACATCTTTTGAATTATATAGTGGTACTGCTGTTGCCTATATTGGAGATTAAATGTTAGGATTAGGATTAGCCACATCTAAAGGTGGATTTGTAGATGCCCTCGCAGAGGTAACTAATACTAAATCAATAATATTTGATGGTGGTGATGAATATGTAGATTGTGGTAATGCTATTGTAACAAGTTATCCTTTTACTGTTGCAGGTTGGCTTAAGCCTACTTTGAACAATGGATTGCAAGTATTAACATTAAGTGATGTTAGTGCATCTAATGTATATTATTCTATTGCTTGGAATTCTTCAAATGTATTTCAGTTACAAGCAAGAAATACAAGTATTAAAAAAATATCAAGTCAAACCTATGGTTCTTTAGGTGGTTGGTATCATATAGTAGGAGTTTTCACATCGGCTACTGATAGAACTTTATATGTCAATGGAGTTAAAGATCATAGTGGTGAAGAAAATTTAGATTCAGTAACATTTAATTCAAATATAGATACAACTACTCTTGGTGCATTAAACAGACCAAGTCCTGCTTATGGAACAGGAAATTTAGATGAAATAGCTATTTGGAATGATTCCTTAACTGCTAATGAAGTAACTCAAATTTACAATAGCAATAAAGCAACTTTAGATTTATCTACTGATACAGGTGACTATTCATCAAGTGCTAATCTTAAAGGTTGGTGGAGAATGGGCGATGAAGCATCTACAAGAGTAGTAGATGATAATGCTAACAACCTTGTAATACCTGATATGAGAAAGACATTCTTTAGTGGTAAAAGTATAGGTTTTGATGATAGTAATGATTATATACAATTAGGAAGTGAAATACAATTAACAGGTGAGTTTAGCATTTCAACTTGGGTTAAGTTTGATTCTGATACTTTTGATGATAGTGGAAATAATCAAATATTAGGATCATCTTCAGGTAGTGGATATTTAAATATATACAATTTAAATAGATTAAGAATACAAACAGATAGTGCAACATCTTTTTTAGGCTTTTTTGACAGTTCTTACACTATGACATCAGATACTTGGCATCATATCGTAGTAACGCGAGATTCAAGCAATGATATTAGAGTTTATATAGATGGTCAATCAAGATTATCTTCTGCTGTTTCTAATAGTGGTACTTTTGATTTTGACTATATAGCAAGGTCAAGCAGTTCAGGTTATTTTGGTGGTAATTTATGCGATATAGCAATATACAATACAGAGTTAAATGCCGACACAGTAGCATCTATTTACAATTCAGGTGAGCCAAACAATTTATTATTATCTGCAAGTTATACAGCAGGTAGTGGTATAGACAAGACAGCTAATTTACAAGCCTATTATAGAATGGGTAATGGCACTATAGATGACTTTACTTTAATTGGTGATCAAACAGACACATCTTTACAAAGCAACATAATTGATACTACGAAGTTTTTTAGGGAAGAAGATGGAACAAGTGGTGGATGGACACCATATGGTAGTAATAGTGTATCGGTAACATCTGATAGTGTTACAATCGCTTATGGTAGCCACATATTCGGTGCTAAAATAACATTTAAACAAACAGGTTCAAATAGCTGTTTGACAGAAAATTTAGTTGTTGATCAGGTATATAAATTCTCTTGTACAATATCATCTTTAACTGACAACGATTCTGATATGAAATTAAATGTAACAGGTGCATCTGAAACAAGTGAAGTTTTATCTAATGGTGATGCTGTGATATATTTTAGGGCATCACACGCAACCTCAAATATTTTTAGATTAAATGGATTAGATTCAGGCGAAACTGTTACTATATCTAATCCAAGTTTACAAAAGGTCAATGGCAACGCAGGTATAATGACTAATATGAGTGCATTTGATATAGTAGATCACGCGCCTAATCGTAATTCAGGTGATATGATTAACTTTGATGCGACAGCCGATATAGAAACAGATACACCGTAAGGAGAATAAATGTTTAGTAATAGAAAATGGGTAATAATAACTTTGGCTGACTACACAGATGAGCAGTTAGAAGAATTAGTATCTAATGCAATACAAACAAGTTCATCTACATTGAGAAAGTCAGTAGATGGAACTAAAGCAATATTAAAATGGGATGGCGACACACCATCTTGTTTTGATGGTATGGTAACATATAATCACACACAAATATTAACCACTTTGGCAACATCAGAGTGGACAGTTGAGGAAACAGAATGAGCTTAGTAGAATCAATTAAAGAAGGTGAAGGTTATAGAGCTAAAGTATATAAATGTACAGAAGGTTATGATACTATAGGTTATGGCTTCGCAATTAAAGACTTAGAATTAGATGAAGAAGTTTGCGACTTAATACTGGATAAAAAGCTAGATAAACTTATAGATGCTACGAATAAGAAGTTTCCATTTTTAAGAGAATTGCCACAGGATAAATGTGAGGTAGTATTTGAGATGGTGTATCAACTTGGTCTTACTGGTGTAAGTAAGTTTAAGAAGATGCTTAAAGCTTTAGAAAATAAAGATTATGACAAGGCATCTGCAGAAATGCTTGATAGTTTATGGGCAAAGCAAACACCTAATAGAGCTATTAAACTTAGTAACCAAATGAAAAAATGTTAGATACTTTACGAACAGCAAGTGTAGGAATAGCAGGAAGCGCGTTGCATTGGACAGAATATGTGCCGCCGATAATGAGTGCTTTGGCGGCATTGGCAACATTAGTTTATATGCTTATAAAAATTAATAAAGAGATAGAATAGAGGTAAGATGGGGAAAGTTTTAAAGAGAGCAATCGTTACACCAGATAAGCACTTTCCTTTACATTCACAACCTGCGATAAATTGCGTTATACAGACTATTGAAATTGTTAAGCCTGATATTTATGTAGACTTAGGCGATACTGGTGAATGGGGAAATTTTTCACATTGGAAGTGGAAAAGAAAGAAAAGACCACCATTAGAGGTTATAATACCAACATTAGATCAAGACGTTAATGATGTTAATGAAGGTATGGATCAAATAGATGAGGCGTTAGATAAGGCAGGATGCGAAACTAAACACTTTATTGAAGGTAATCACGAACTATGGTTAGATCAGTTTGTAGAAGAACATCCTTACTTACCTCAGTACAAGCCACAGAATTGCTTAAAGCTAAAAGAGCGTGGTTATAAATACCATCCTTGTGGCAAGTTTTTAAAGATAGGTAAATTAAATTTTTATCATGGACATTTGTATGGAGGTCAGTATCATACTGCTAATCATCTAAGAAAGTTAGGTGCTAATGTTATGTATGGTCATTGGCACGACATCCAACAAATGAGTGCTACACATATAGACGGACAAAAGTCAGCTTGGAGTATAGGTTGTTTAAAAGATATGTCCGATGCTAGTAATGAGTGGTTAGGTGGTAGAGAGCATAATTGGTGTCATGGTTTTGCAATAGTAGACTTTTTTGAGAAAGGTTACTTTTCTGTACACCTTATGCAAATTATAAACGGAGTTACAAGCCTTTATGGAGAAAAGATAGATGGCAATGTCTAAACAAGAAATAGAAGCAAAAAAGAAAGAAAGAGCTGCAGCTAGAAGGTTGTTAATAGATAAGTTGCGTTTCTGGGTAGGTGTATTTAGCGTACCTACTATATTAATTATGGCTTGTATGTTGATTGCCGCCGCGTATTATCTTGGTGAAAGTCAATTAGCGGTTGTAACTGGTTTGATCTCTACAATTACTTTAGGTTTAATAAATGTATTAACATCTATGGTAGCACCGCCACCACCTGAAGATCCATTAGCAACAGTAGCTAAAGACCTAGTTCATCACTTGCAAGAAACAAACAAAAGTGCAGAAATTATGATGGATAAAAACCACATAAAAATAGGTGGTAACGGTATGAAAGTAGCAACAAGTAACGACAAAGATTTAGTATGGGGTAACGATGAAAAACCAAAAAAAAGGAAGTAACCATATTTACCATCAAAGAAAAGCTCAATTAGATGCTTTGAACGGTGAATATAATGGATGGTGGATATATGAGTATTGTAAAGACGCAATAATTAGGTATCAGCCAGAAGGAAGGTAATATGACAATTTTACAAGCATTATCAATGATAGGTGTAGCTTTTTTAATAGCAGTCCCTGTTTGGTTAATATATTTACTTGGTAAAGTTAGTATTATATACTTAGTTGAACAATTAAGAAAATGAACAATGTATCAGTATCAAATCTGCCAATTTTTTATGTAGACAATAGAATAACCTTTAAGATGGAGAAAGTAATGAATTTTGATAAAATAAACACTTTATTAGACAAAGTTGGAGTCGATGGCGATGAAATTAAGAATAATTTCAAAGACGCTATAGAAGAAGAGATAAAAGAAGCTAAAGCTGAAGTATCTTTATCTGTAAAAGATAAAATTATGTATTTCTTTGAAGATGAAGAAGGTAAGAAAATTTTAGTTGATAAAGTAAATAAAGCTATTGACATTCCATTTCTTTCTGAAAAAGTTGAAGAAAAGATTTTTACTATTATATTTGAAGTTATAGGTGGAGTTTTAAAGAAAGTTCTTAAATAATGAGTTTAACTAACAAAACAATAGCAAGTAGTTACAAAGACTTATTGCAGATAGACAATGGAAATAACGGTGTATCTACATCTACAAAGCAAATAAAGAGTGGCGATGGCACTAATTCTTGTGCATCTATATCAGATGATCAATTATCAATAAAGCCACAGAACGACAATACAACAGATGTATTGACTGTTAAAAACGCAGGTGGAACAAACTTGCTGCAAGTAGACAGCACTAATACAAAAGTAAAAGCATTAGGGCAGTTTGTTAATACTCAGGTTAAACAATTTATGTTATCATCTGTTAATTTTCAACCATCTACAACAAACTGGACTATGTTAGACTCTATAGGAGGTGGCAGATTTAATACAACACCACCGACTATGGGTTCAGGATCAACTCCTAATACATCGCTTACAATATCAACTACAGCAGATGATGTAGTACAATGTTTGTGGTATTTACCTTTTAATATAACACTAGATCAAGTAATTGTTTGGTTTGGTGCTGATGTAAGTTCAGGTGATGACGTTCAATTTAGTTTGATGAGTTATGACATTGATACAAGTAATGGAAGCACAGGTGGTGATCTTAGCAATGGAACAGAGGTTGCAGTTTCACCATCAGCTATAGTAGGTGCAGGATACGAACAGGCTTATTTTCAAACTTTAAATATAAGTAGTGCAGATGTAAATTCAGGCAAGGCAATAACTGCAAATGTTAAGATGGATGGAACTTCGGCTGATTTGACAATATCAATGCAGGTAATATATTCTTTAAGGAGCGCGTAATGGCAAATTTAAATACACAATTAGTTTTGACAGCAAATGGAAAAGAGTTTGAATTTCAAAATTCAACTACATACAATGAAATATTCAACATAGAACAGTCAGTATCTGAAACAGATGATTTTGTAAGGTTGTTAAATTTCGATCCTACATCAGGTGGTGCTACTACAGGAATTATAGAAAATCCACAATTTATTTGTGTTTATAATTCTTCTAATCAAGCTGCCGAAATACAACATCTTGTGCAAGGTATAACTGCAGGTGCAAGTGATGCAACTGGAGCGTCAGATGGCAATATTCAAATGCTATTAAGACCTCAAGAGTATTATATTATTCCTCATTCTATGTTGGTAAATTATAGTACGACTAAATCAGCTATGAATGGTACTACTACATCTGTAGATAATGATACACCTTCCTCTGATATGTATGGAGGAGTTGCAGCTTTTGTAGATGGCTCAGGCTTGGCAAGTAGCACAACTGCCACTTCATTTGATATAGATGATAATGAAAGTTCTCCTGCAGGTGTTGCATTACTTTTTAAGGTTGGAGATTTAATTAGAATTGAAGATGAGATAATGGAAATAACAGGAATTACAGACTCTGGAGGAACTGAAGATACTTTAACTGTTAAAAGAGGTTTATTTGGATCGACTGCAGCTACACACGCAGACAATACTCAAATAAGGCTTCCATTTTTTAATAACTATGATGATTTTAACACATATTCTACTGCATCTACTGATGTATCAGGTAATTTTAAATCTACAAACTTTTTTGCAAAATATAGAAACAATACAACTACTGTTCAAGATGGTTTATGTAGAGGAACAGTAGCTATTAAGTTTTTTGAAGCAGGTTATCAAGAGTTTGGACTTTCAGGTATAACATCAGCAACAAAAACAGGTTTAACTGCATCTACTCAATATTTCGTTAAGATAGGTATAGATGGAGCAACAGCAGATGAAATATCAATTACAACTGACTCTAGTGTAGATACATTTGGTGGAGCAAATGGATTTATAGCAAAGTTGCAAACTGCAATAGATGCTTTATTTTCAGATGCAAGTAAGAATAATTTTCAGAAAGGAGCGACAGTATCTATCGTAAACGGAGATATAAGGGTAACCTCAAAGCAACATCTTTCTACATCCGCTATCGCGCTAACAGCAGGAACAAGTGGTTCAGATACAACAACAGAAATATTTGCACAAGCAATAGGTAGATTACCTGCCGCACCAGAAGGAGCAGTAGCAGCAAAACTTCCTGATGATAATATTGTAAAAGATGGAATATCAGCACCAAATTCTGAAGCATACTTAATGGATGATGGTTTTGGCAATTTAATTGCAGGTTCTTCTACACAAGGTAGCGGAACGATAGACTATGATACAGGTGCAATAAATTTAACAGGATGTCCAAGTAGAGCAGATTTTGTATTCTCTGCGATAGGAACATCAGGCTTAGCTTGTGGAGGCAATACAAATTTAAACACTCTTACAAGTATAAGAGCAAGAAGTACAAGTAACAAAAGAAAAGCGAAAATACAGATAATAGCATTTAATCAATAAGGAGAATAGATATGCCAGGACATTATGGAAAGAAAATGAATAAAGGTAA
>MDSW01144847.1_pt1 | contig 12243 bp, 14 predicted proteins | sample 811171 | NCBI WGS metagenome assembly MDSW01 (sample SAMN05326641, study PRJNA326480) | marine metagenome | isolation source: seawater | place: Atlantic Ocean: North West | collected 2012
AATTTATATGGTGATAATAGTCATCACAAAGTGGAGTCTTGTTTTAAAGGTTTAGCAAGATCTTTAAGAAGTGCACTTGAGATTGATCCACGAAATAAGAGCGAAATACCATCGACCAAAGGTTCTTTATAAGATTTAATGAACGTAACAATTGTTGATTATAAATCAGGGAACATAAGTTCTGTTATAAACTCATTTAAAGAAGTAGCACAAAATAAAGTCAAAATTGAAGTAACCTCAGATCTTAATAAAATTAAATTAAGTGATAAAGTTGTACTACCAGGGCAGGGCTCATTTAAAAGCTGCACCGATGCTTTGAATAGAATTAGCGGCCTTGTTGAAACTATAAACGACTTTGCAATAAATAGTAAAAAACCTATCCTAGGGATTTGTGTTGGTTTACAAATGTTCGCAGATGTTGGATATGAAGAAACTGAAACAAAAGGATTAGGCTGGATTCCTGGAAAAGTTATTAAAATAGATAATCAGAATGGAAAATATAAATTACCCCATATAGGCTGGAATGAAATTAATATTATTAAGGACAGTAAAATTTTAAAGAACATAAAAGATAAATCTCATATGTACTTTGTTCATAGTTATGAATTTGTGCCGAATGATAAAAATACAATTTTAGCAACAACTGATTATTCCTCTAGCCATGTTTGTGTTGTAGAAAAAGAAAATATTTTTGGGACTCAATTTCACCCAGAAAAAAGTGACAAAATAGGATTAAAGATTATCAATAATTTTATAAATTTATAAATGAAAATATTTCCAGCAATCGATATCAAAGATAAAAAATGTGTGAGATTAATTAAGGGTGATTTTGACAATAAAACTGAGTACAAAAATTCTCCAGTAGATCAAGCTAATAGCTATAAAGATCATGGATTTAAAAACCTTCACATAGTTGATTTAGATGGAGCTTTAACTGGAGAAACTGTTAACCTTAATATTATTCAAGAAGTAGTTAAAAAGTCTAATCTTAATGTAGAGATTGGAGGAGGCATTAGAAATTTTGAAAGTATTCAAAAATATTTGGATATTGGTGTTGAAAAAATTATTTTAGGAAGTGCTGCGATTAAAAATAAAAATTTTTTAAAAGATGCGTGTTTAAACTTTCCTGGAAAGATTGCTCTTGGTCTAGATGAAAAAGATGGAAAACTTTCAGTCTCTGGATGGAAGGAAAATTCAAATATATCAACATTAGAATTTTTAAAAGAAGTAAATGATTATGGTATAAGTAGATTAATTTTCACAGACATTAATAGAGATGGAACTAAAGAGAGCCCAAATTTTGATGAAACATCTAAAGTTGCAAATATTTCAAATTGTCCAGTAATAATTTCTGGCGGAGTTTCTTCAATTATTGATGTAAAAAAAGCGAGGAACATAGAAAATATTGAGGGTATAATTGTTGGTAAAGCTATTTATGATGGCGATATCAAACTTGAGGAGTTAGTTAAAGAAGATGCTTAAAAATAGAATAATTCCTTGTTTAGATGTAAAGAACGGTCGTGTTGTTAAAGGAATTAACTTTGTTGATTTGAAAGATGCTGGGGATCCTGTTGAACAAGCTAAAATTTATTCTGATGGTGGAGCAGATGAAATCTGTTTTTTGGATATTACGGCTTCAAATGAAAATAGAGATACAATTTTTGATGTGGTTGAGAGAACATCAAAAAAATGCTTTGTGCCTCTAACTGTTGGCGGAGGAGTAAGAAGTATAGATGATATTAATAAATTATTGAATTGTGGTGCCGATAAAGTATCTATTAATACTGCTGCTGTTCAAAATTCAAAAGTAGTAATAGAGAGTTCAAAAAAATTTGGTTCGCAATGTATTGTTGTTGCCATAGATGCGAAACATAATGGCAAAAGCTGGGAAATATTTACCCACGGTGGCAGGAATAACACTGGTATAGATGCTTTAGATTACGCCAGAAAAATGGAAGATTGTGGTGCTGGAGAATTACTTGTTACGTCTATGGACAGAGATGGAACTCAAGCTGGATATGATATAGGATTAATGTCAAAAATATCTTCGAGGGTAAATATACCAGTAATTGCATCTGGAGGAGTTGGCAATCTTGATCATCTAGTTGAAGGAATTAAATTGGGAAAAGCAAGTGCAGTCCTTGCAGCTTCAATATTTCATTATGGAAAATACTCAGTAAAACAAGCAAAGGAATATTTGGATTCAAAAGGAATACCTGTTAGAATTTAGAATGCTTAGCGTGTTGGAAGATCTGATTAGTCTTGCGAGACAAAGAAAAGCAAAACCAATCGATGGCTCATATACAAATAAATTATTAAAAGATAAAAATTTAAGCAAAGAAAAAGTTTTAGAAGAAATTGGTGAACTAATTCAATCTGTTGAAGAAAATAGCAACAAAATCCATGAGGCTGCGGATGTATTTTATCATTTGATCATTTATTTAGAGTCAAATAATATAAAAATTGAGGATATAATGGATGAATTAAAAAAAAGAAAAAAATAAATCTATGAGCAAAATAAAAATAATTTTTTTTTTAATCATTGCTTTTATTGGCTACAAAGGTTTTGTAGCATTTAAAAATTTTGAAATTGGTACTTCAAATAAAATGGCTGAAATTGAAGAAGTTGCAGGTATTGAAAAGAAAAAAGAGGTAGTTGGGTTGCTTATGTACTTAGGAGAACCACCAAGATTAATCGAACACTTATACATGGACAGTGGATCAAAATGTAAAGATCTTAAGTCCATTGCAGAAGAAAATTCTAACGCGACTTATGAATGTGCCAGGTTAAACGCAGTTTTAACAGGAAAAAAGATAGTAAAAATTATTGATAAGCTTGAAGTAATTCAATGAATTACGATGACAACAATATCTTCGCCAAAATTTTAAAGGAAGAAATTCCGTGTAAAAAAATTTATGAAGATGAGTTTGTCTTGTCTTTTTATGATATTAATCCTCAAAAAAAAATACATGCACTCGTAATACCAAAAGGTAAATATGTTGACTTAGATGATTTTGCATCCAAAGCAAGTGAAAAAGAAATTACTGGATTAATAAAAGGGATAAATATTGTTGCTAAAAAATTAGGAATTTCTTCCGACACGGGAAAAGGTTACAGAGCTTTAGTAAATATCAATGAAAATGGTGGACAAGAAGTACCTCACTTACATTTTCACCTTTTTGGAGGTGAAAAAGTAGGTAAAATGGTTGAATGATGATTCATGTTGAAAGAAATTTCTTAGAACTTAGAGACTTAAAAAACCTTAAAGTTAATTCAATTAATAAAAATAAATTTTTGGTTAAGAAAATTCAGCCTGACTTTCAATTGAATAAATTTTTTTACAAGCAAGTTGGAAAAAACCATAGGTGGATAGATAGACTGAGTTGGTCTGATCAAAAGTGGATTAAGTACATCTCTAATAAAAATTTAGAAACTTATGTTATAAGTGATAATGAGGATTTAGCGGGTTTTTTTGAACTTTTATATAATCCAGACTTAAGAGAGACAGAGATTTCTTATTTTGGCCTATTAGAGGAGTATATTGGAAAAGGTATTGGTGGATATGCTCTAAGTGAAGCACTAAAAAAATCCTTCGAAAAAAATATTAAAAGAGTTTGGCTTCATACGTGTACACTAGATCATCCAAATGCATTAAAAAACTATATTGCAAGGGGAATGACAGTTTTTAAAAAAGAAAATATTAATATTTTGAAAAGTTAATTATAATTATTTATATTAAACAAATCGTCTTCTACAATTTCATTTATTTGCAAAATTTTTATATCTGTATGTACAAAGTTATTATAAATATCTGTGGTTTTCCAACCTTTGAGATATAGTTCTTTGTTGTCAAAAAAAACTTTAATAACAATATCTTGATAATTAATGTTAAGAAATAATTTATCATTTTCTTTTTCAACATTTTTATTTTTTAGTTCCTTTATTAAAAAGTTTTTATCTAAAATTTTATAAAAAAAAGTGTCTTCTAATTTATAAAAATTTGGATTATCAGAATTGCTATTTTTTATAATCAAATTTGTTCCGTCAGAAATAAGAATTTTGCCTGAGTTATCATATTTACAATTTATTTTTCTGTCAAAAACTAGAAAACATTTTCCAGTTTCTTTTTTATTATCAATCTTTTGTTTAAATTCGAAATTATAATTATTTGTTTTTTCCAATTTATATATTATTTGATTTGTAATATTAGAATAAGATTTGGTTGTTAAAATTAAAAATGATGAGATAAATATTATTAAAAGTCGTCTCAAAGAACTTCCCTTTTGCCTACATGATTTGCCTTACTTACAATGCCATTTTCCTCCATTGTGTCAATTATTCTAGCAGCTCTGTTATAGCCGATTTGTAGTTTTCTTTGTAAAAAAGAAGTTGAAGCTTTACCCTCTGATTTTACAATTTCTATAGCAGTCTTGTATAAATCATCTACATGGTTATTTGTTTGATTTTCACTAAAGTCATCATCTATTTTATCTGACAAATTTAAAATTTCATCAACGTATTCAGGTTTACCCTGTGATCTTAAAAAATTATTAATTTTCTCAATTTCATTTTCAGATACAAATGGTGCATGTATTCTTGTTATTCTATTTGCAGAGGACATATATAACATATCTCCCTTACCCAGTAGTTGTTCAGCACCCTGTTCACCAAGTATTGTTCGGCTATCAATTTTAGACGAAACTTGAAACGACACTCTCGTTGGAAAATTTGCTTTAATTGTTCCAGTAATAACGTCTACACTTGGTCTTTGAGTAGCCATTATTATATGAATACCTGCTGCTCTTGCCATTTGTGATAATTTTTGAATGTATGTTTCTATTTCTTTTCCAGCAACTAACATCAAATCAGACATTTCATCAACAATTACTACAATATATGGCATAGGTAATTTATGTTTTGAGTTGTACCCACTAATATTTCTTACACCAACTTTAGTCATCAGCTTGTATCTATTCTCCATTTCTTTAACAACCCATCCTAAAACAGTAGCAGCTTTTTTAGCCTCAGTAATCACTGGGCATAAAAGATGCGGAATTCCTTCATATGTAGATAGCTCAAGCATTTTTGGATCTATTAAAATAAATTTACAAAGCTCTGGTTTGTGCCTAAACAACAATGATAATAAAATTGTATTTATGCAAACAGATTTTCCAGAACCAGTGGTGCCCGCAATTAATAAATGTGGCATTGAGGATAAATCACCTATTATTGCCTCACCAGATATCGTTTTACCAAGTGCCACAGGAAGAATACAATCTTTGTTATTAAATTTTGGACTATTTAAGATTTCTTTTAATAGTACATTTTCTCTCTCTGTGTTAGGTAACTCAATACCAACTGAGCTTGACCCAGGTATTATCGATATTCTTGCGGACTCAGAACTTGTGTTTCTCGCAATATCGTCAGATAAATTAATTATTTTTGATACTTTTATACCGGGAGCAGGCTCAAACTCATTTAATGTAACGACTGGACCTGAACTAATTTTCTTTATCTTACCTTCTACACCAAAATCTAATAAGATCTTTTCTAAAAATTCTTCATTAATATCATTTCTGTTTGCATTTTTTTTATTTTTACTTTTTGGAGAATCTAGCAGGTCTAATTTAGGTAAATTATATATTCGATTATTTTCTTCAACTTTTTTATAATTATTTTCAAAAGAAAATGTTTCTTGTACATCATCTAAGTTATAAGTATTAGTAATATTTTCACCAGAAGACTCCGAATTGTATATTTTTTGCTTCTTCTTTTTAAATATATTTGTGAAGATTGAAATCCATTTAATTTTAAAATTTATACTTAAAAACAAAAGGATAAAAAAAATTACTAATATTAAAAAGTAACTAATATTTGAATTAATGTTTAAAACGCCAAAAAAAATTTCGTTATAGAGATAGTTGCCTATAAACCCGCCATTTCCATTTACTATTAAATAATACGCTTCATTATAAAATTGTGCAAAAAAAATTGATCCTGCAACAGAGTAACAAATTATGTAAAAGAGACTGTTTACAATCGATGTTAAATCTTTTTGGTAAAAAATTTTTATAGACAACAAGATAAGAGTAACAGGCATAAAATATGATACCATTCCAAAAGATTGAAATAGGAAATCTGATCCTATACTCCCATATATTCCGAGAAAATTTGCAATTTTTGACCCATCAGAGTATATGAAGTTTGGGTCATTTGGATTATAGCTAATTAAAGATATAAGAACACAAAAAGCGAAAATAAATATTATAATAGCAATAATTTCTATTATTCTTCTATATGTAAAGATTTTTGCCTTTTCAATACTGTTTTTAATATTCATAAAAAGAATCAAATTTATCACTTTGTATCATTTAATATTTATTGTTAAAATTAAAAAATAATATGTCTATTTGTGTAATAGGAAAAAATTTGACAGCCTTAATGTTATCTAAAATTTTAGTTAATAAAGGGCTAAATGTTGATATTTTTTTTAAAGAAAAACAAAAAGGAAAAAAAATTTCCAGAACTCTTGGTTTGTCAAATAATAGTATTGAGTTTTTAGAAAAAGAAAAAATTTTCACAAAAAATCAATGCTGGGCCATAAAAAAAATAAATTTATACAAAGGAAAAAAAAATAAAAAATTTTTAACATTTAACTCAAATAATAATTGTTTTTTCACAATCTCTTATAAAAAACTGTATGCGTCTCTTGAGAGAAAAATTATAAAAAATAAAAAAATTAAATTATTTAAAAAAAATTTTGATTATTCTTTAAAAGCTATAAAAAAAAATTATGATATAATTATTAATACTGAAACAGATAATTTTTTATCAAAAAAATATTTTAATAAACGTATTCAAAAGGATTATACAAGTATTGCTTACACAGCAGTTATAAATCATTTAAAGAGTTCAAATAAAATTGCTGAACAATATTTCACCATTTATGGTCCTCTTGCATTTCTGCCCATTTCTAATACTAGAACATCAATCGTTTTCTCAATTTTTGATAAAAATTTAATATATAATGAAAATAAAATTTTAAAACTAATAAAAGAATATTCTGAGAAATATAGAATTAAAAATATAAATTCATTAAAAAAATTTCCTATAAATTTATCACTGTCACGGAATTATTATTATAAAAATGTGCTTTCATTTGGTGATGCGCTTCACAAAATTCACCCAATTGCAGGACAAGGTTTTAATATGACAATTAGAGATGCATCTTTATTAAGTAACTTGATTGCAAATAATCAAAGTCTCGGATTGAATTTAAGTACTGTATTAGAAAATTTTGAAAATAAGAGAAAGCATAATAACATCCTATTTGCATTTGGAATAGATTTCATACATGAGTTTTTTAAGGTATCAAATAAATATGATATAAAATATATTGATAAATTTATGGACTATTTAGATAAAAATAATTTTTTTAAAAATAAATTACAAAAAATAGCTAATATTGGTTTTTAGGGTTATTATTGAAGTGTTTTGTTACTAAAATTATCTGAGTTATAAATTTTAAGTATTTGCTCTAATTTCTTTTTTCTAAATTTTAAATCCTTTGCTTCGAGAAGCATTTGTTTTTCTTCTTTAGAAAAGGGTGCTGCCATTGAAAGAGTGTTTATAGTTTGATCTAAACTTTGGTTTTCAATCTCACTCCAATTTACCATATATCCCTGTTTATCAAAAATTTTTTTTAAATCATGAAAAATTAAATTTAAATCTGAATACTCAATTTCTTCTTGCTGATCTTTTGGGTCATTTTCAAACCCATTAAAACTTATTTTGAACTCCCTAAAAGTTTTTTTATTATCGATTTCTTTCACGATTTTGAATCTTGTTACACCATTTAATACAATAACATACCTACCGTCCTGTGTTTCATTAAAACTTGATATTTTTCCTAGACAACCAATATCAAATAATTCTGGCATTTTATTATTTGTCATTCCTTTTGGTTGTGCCATACCTAATAAGCGATCTTTTTTCATACATTGATCAATCATCGAAATATATCGAGGCTCAAAAATATTTAAAGGAGCCGATGTATTTGGAAAAAATATGAAATTAGATAAAGGAAAAATTGGAATTTCTTCTGGTAAGTTTTCTTTCTTAAATATCATAATTTATAATAACAAAGACTTTTAACTAATTCTATATTAAATATAAAAAATATGAATAACATTTTAGCACAAAAATTATTTAATAAAGGTCTAGAGCTTTTTAAAAATAAAAAATATGATAATGCAATTAAAATATTTACTGAAATATTAATAATAAACCCCAAAAATATAAACTCATTAGTCATTTTGTCTCAAATATTTAAGATTAAAAACAATCTTGTTGAGTATGAAAAATCGTTAAAAAGAATAATTGAATTAGACAAAAATAACTTTCAATCTTTTAATAATTTGGCACTGTTATATAAAGATTTAAATTTTAATACAAAAGCAGAGTTTTTTTTTAAAAAGTCAATAAAAGCAAATAATAAATATGTGAAGGCGATATTTAATTTAGCCCTATTAAACGAAGAAATGGGTAATTTAAGAACCGCAGAGGACTTATATGTCAAAGCATTAAGCATTGAAAAAAATAATCCGTCAATTTATTTTAACTTGCTTAGAATTAACTCAAATTTTATTAACAAAATTAATTTCAAACAAATTAAGGATTTTTGTGAAAACGAAAATCAGAATTTTAAAGAGAGAGCATATGCTAATTTCATTCTTGCAACTAAAGAAAGAAGGGACAAAAATATAGATAAAGAAATTCAATATTTAGAAAATGGACATAACCTATTCTTTAATTCAGATAATTTATATATAAAATTAAATGATTACTGGATTAATAAAATACCAAAAATATTTTTTAGCGAATTAAAATATAGTAAAAAAAAAAATGAATTAAATAATACAACAATTTTAAACCCTATTTTTGTAATAGGTTTACCTAGATCAGGCACGACTTTAGTTGAAACTTTGATTTCTTCCCAAAAAAATAAAATACAAAACTGCGGTGAAACCTCTGTAATCTCACATTCCATAGAAAATTTTTTATCAAATAAAAATATTGATAATATTGAATTTAATTTATCTTTTCTTAAAAAAGATATCTTTTATAGGTATAGTAAAATTATTTCTTTAAACAAAAGCAAACCAATAACTTTTATTGATAAAACTTTAGAAAATATATTTTTTTTAGATTTAATAAAAAAAATATTTCCGAGATCCAAGGTAATTATTTGCGAAAGAAATTATTTTCATAATTTTGTGGCTATCTATCAGCAATGTTTAGCTGGTTTAGCATGGACACATAAAAAAGAGTCTATAATGAAATATATTGAAAATTATTGTTTATTTCTAAAAAAATTAAAAAAAAAAAAGGATAGCAACGTTTTATTCGTTAATCTTAGGGAGCTTACTAACGAACCAGAAAATAAATCAAAAAAAATCTTAAATTTTTGTAATTTAGAATGGGAAGAGTCTGTTCTAAAATTTTATGAGAGAAATGATTTAAATATTAAAACTGCGAGCAATATACAGATAAGAAAAGGAATTTCAAAATACGATGATAAAAAATTTGAACCTTATAAAAAACCATTTATTAAATATTTAAAAAAAATAAACTCCTTAAATAATTAAGTTATTTTCTCTATTGCTTAAATTGTAAAAAGCCTTTAATTTCAGATAAGTTAAAAATGCGGGCGTAGCTCAGTGGTAGAGCGTCTCGTTGCCAACGAGAAGGTCGTGGGTTCAAGTCCCATTGCCCGCTCCATTATTATAAAATATGAATGATTTATCAAAAAAAAAATGTGTTCCATGTGAGGGCGGAATTCCGTCTTTTAATTTAAGTGAAATTCATAAATACTTAAAAAAAGTTGATGGTTGGGATGTAAAAAAAAATGAAAATGATAATTTTTATCTATTAAAAGAATTTAAGTTTGATAATTTTTTAAATGCACAAAATTTTGTCAATAAAGTTAGTGTTATAGCTGAAACAGAAGGTCACCATCCAGATATATGGTTTGGTTGGGGATATGCAAAAATTAAAATATTTACACATGCTATAAATGGTCTTGCAGAGAGCGATTTTATTCTTGCAGCAAAAATTGATAAAATAAATTAATGCCTAAAATGTCTTGTTTTTGAAAAAACTAGTACGGTTCCAGTATTGTTGGCAAACTTGATAATTTCTTTATCTTTTATAGAGCCACTGGGTTGAATGACTGCCTTAACACCCGATTGTACCAAAGATTCAATCCCATCGACAAAAGGAAAAAAAGCATCTGATGCAGCAACTAAATTTTTATTGAGATGATTAAACTTTTTCATTTTGTTAATAGCTATTTCACAGCTATCTAATCTACTAGGTTGTCCTGAACCTATACCAACTGTTGAAAAGTTATTTGCTATAACAATAGCGTTTGATTTAACAAACCTACAGATATTAAAAGCAAAAATAAGATTATTCATCATTTCTCTATTTGGTCTCTTTTTTGATACTATTTTAAAATTATTTTTTTCAAAATCTTTATTATCAGAGTTCTGTAAAAATAATTTTTTTGAGTGTGAATTAAAAATAATTTCATTTAAATCTAATTTTTGAGAGTTTTTAATAACTCTTAGATTTTTTTTACCCTTTAGAATCGATAATGCTTTATCATCAAAATCTTTTGCAACCACCACTTCAAAAAAATTTTTATTAATTTCATTAGCTGTTTCAACTTTCATTTTATAATTACATATAATTACTCCACCAAAGGCACTTATTGGATCGCAATTAAACGCTTTTTTAAAACTAGATAATTGTTTTTTATCTATAGACACACCTGATGGATTTGCATGCTTAATTATTGTGGTACCAATTCCATTTGGTAAATTTCTTGTAATTTCAAGTCCGGAGTAAATATCATTATAATTATTATAACTTAATTCTTTTCCATTTAGTTTTTCTAAATCTATTAAATTATTTTGAGAATATAATGCTGCATTTTGGTGTGGATTTTCTCCGTATCTTAAATTGCTTATAAGTTTTCCACTTAAAGTAATTTTTTTTTGGAAATGAATTCTTAACAATTTTATTAAAATAATTTGAAATATTTGAATCATAATATGCAGTCTCCGCGTAAGCCTCACAAGATAATTTCTTTCTAAAATTTAAAGATATAGCACCCTTATTAATTTTCATTTCACTAATTAAACCTTCTAATTGTTGATTAGAAGTTACTATAGCTACATCTTTAAAGTTTTTAGCTGCAGATCTAGCTAGAGCTGGACCCCCTATGTCTATGTTTTCAATTATTTTATTTTCATTTTTAGTTTTTAGTAGAGTTTCTTCAAATGGATAAAAATTAACAATTACAAGATCTATATTTTTAAATTTTTTATGTTTCATTTGCGAAACATGTTTTTTATTATTCCTCTTAAATAATATTTCTGCATGTATTTGTGGATGAAGTGTCTTTACTCTACCGTCTAAAATTTCTTTAAAATTTGTGTATTCGGCTACATCAATGCATTTAAATCCACTATTCCTGATGTAACTGTAAGTTCCACCAGAACTTAAAATTTCTACTTTAAATTTCTTTAAAATTGGTAAAATCTTTTTAATTTCTGATTTATCTGAAACAGAAATCAGAGCTCTCCTAATCATCTTTCTCATATTTTTTTAATTTCCCAGATTATCACTTCCTCCTCTTTTGAAATTTCCCCATTAATATAGATATTCTTGTTTTCTATGTAATTATCTTTTTTTCCAAAATACAATCCAGTTTCAATACCAAAATCATCATGACTACAGCTAAATCTCCATCCTGATTTCTTTAATTGAACTAAAACAGATTTTTTATCCTGAGTTCTTATAGCATTAGTATCTGGTAGTAAGTGAAATCTAATGTCAAAACTTATATTTCTAAAATTTTTTTTACAGATAATTCTATCTTCACCTATATACCTAAATTCTTTAGTTATAAATTTTATATTTCTCTGATGTAATATACCATACTCTTTTAAATAACCATCGTGTGTGCCCTGCATTTCCCATATCTCTTCATCAAAGTTAATTTTTTTATTTATTACTTTTAAATTATTGTCTAAAGAAAAATTACCTAATTCACCTTTTTTAAACTTACATGATGATCTATCATCAATAGAAAGAGCGGAATGAGCAGCAGTTGATTTAGACAAAATATTTAATTTGTGATTATAATTTTGGAAATATCCACAATTTGTAATTAA
>MDSW01134445.1_pt1 | contig 12241 bp, 9 predicted proteins | sample 811171 | NCBI WGS metagenome assembly MDSW01 (sample SAMN05326641, study PRJNA326480) | marine metagenome | isolation source: seawater | place: Atlantic Ocean: North West | collected 2012
AAATGATGACTCAGTTAAAATTATTCAAGAATATAAAGAATTTTTACCAAATTTAGTTTTTATAAAAAATCAAAAAAATTTAGGAGTTGCTCGATCAGCAAATATTGCAATAAAAAAATCTAAAGCAAAATACGTTGTTAGAATTGACTCCGATGATTATGTTAATACTGAGTTCTTAAGTATTTTATCGTGCTATATGAGTGAACATCCTCGAACATTAGGTGTTTCATGTGACTACTATTTAATTGGTGAAAACAAAAATAAAACAAAAATTATGTCCTGTAAGGATAATCCTATTTCATGTGGAATTATGTATGACAGATCTAAATTATTAAAACTTGGACTGTACAATCCATCTTTTAGACATCGAGAAGAGGAGGAATTAAGGCAAAGACTTGGAAAAAAATACGATATTCATTACTTAAATTTCCCTCTATACAGATATCAGCTTCATAAAAAGAATAAAACAAAGTCAAAAGATTATAAGAAAAAATTCAATAGTAAAATCTACAATATCAAATTCAAGAACAACAAAAAAATTACAGAAAAAATTAAATTATTTACCAGGAATATTGTTGCCATCATCCCTGCTAGATCAGGTTCTAAAAGATTAAAAAATAAAAACATGTATTCAGTTTGGGGAAAACCCATGATTTATTGGACAATTTTTGAGGCTAAAAAGTCCTCATATATTAATGAGATCTTTGTTAGTTCGGACTCAGACAAAGTTCTATCTTTCGCTAAGAAACTTAAAGTAAAAACCATAAAAAGACCTTTAGAGTTATCCGATGACAAAACAATTAAAATGGATGCTGTGAATCATGCAGTTAAAACTATATCTAATAAAACAAAGCCAACTTTAGTGGTAAGTCTTCAAGCGAACTCTCCAACAATAACCAAAAACGATATAGACAGATGTATAGAGCACTTACTTAAAAATAATAATAATGAAGTAATTTCAGTTAATAAAGATTTTAATCAAAACGGTGCAATCCGTGTAATGAAATACCCCTATAACTTCCAAAAAAATTTAAGCGCTCATGTCGGAGTTGTTGTAACAGATATAACAGATATTCATTCAAAAAAAGACCTAAAAGGATTAGCTAAATGAAGGATAGATTTCAAAAAAATAAAGTAACAATAATATCTGAAATACATCCTCAGCACCATGGATCTATGGATGAAATAAAGAGAATGATACTTCAATCTAAAATTGGTGGAGCAGACTATGTAAAAGTACAGCTTTATAGTAGCCAAAATTTATTTAATAATGATGAAAGGAAATATATTGAAATCAATAAAACAGAATTAAAAGAGATTTCAGATTATTCTAGGAATATTGGTATTGAGCCAATGGCATCTGTTTTTGATGAAGAAAGAATTGATTGGTGTGAGGAACTAAATTTTAAAACTTATAAAATTGCGAGTATAACCATTAAAGAAAAAAAACTTTGCCAAAAGATAATTTCACTTAAAAAACCAGTAATCGCTTCATTAGGAATGTTTGATTATAAAAATAAAGAAGTTCCTTTCAAAGATAAAAATATATCTTACTTATACTGCATTTCTAATTATCCAACACAACTAACAGAAATTGAAATGCCTGACTTTACAAAAAGTTTTTTTTCAGGATTTAGTGATCATACAATTGGAATAGGCGCGTGTTTATACTCAGTATCAAAAGGCGCAAAAATAGTTGAGAAACATTTTTCTTTGAACAAATCTATAAATTGCAATACCGAAAAAGCCCATGTTTGCAGCATGAATCTTGAGGATCTTAAAATACTTAGAGAGAACGCTGATGCAATCAGTGTTCTTCTTAACAATTAAATAATGAAAAATAAAATTTGTATTATAGGACTAGGTTATGTTGGTTTTCCTCTTTTTTTAGAATTAAAAAAAAAAAAATTTAAAGTAATTGGCTATGACAATAATGAAAAAAAAAAAAAAAAATTTAAAAAAAAATTTTCTTCTCCAAAAAAAATTATTTTTACTTCATCTAAAAGTGATATTAAGAATAGTAATGTTTATGTTATCTGTGTTCCAACTCCACTTAATGACTCTTTGGAGCCTGATACTAGCTTTATAGACTCCGCTGTAAGCACTATTATTTCAGTTATTAAAAATGGAGACCTCATAATTTTTGAAAGCACTTGCTACCCAGGTTGTACAAAAGAAATGGTAGTTGATAGGATTGAAAGAGAAAAAAAATTAAAATTTAAAAAAAATTTTTTTGTATCATACTCTCCAGAGAGAATTGATCCAGCTAATAAAAAATTCAAAATAAAAGATATTCCTAAAGTCATAGGTTCAGAATGTAAAAAAAGCTTAAAGCTCACAGATGATATTTATAAAAAAATTTTTAAAAAAACTTATATTCTACATAAATTTGAAGAAGCTGAATTAGCTAAATTAATTGAAAATGTTTTTAGACAAGTAAACATTGGTTTAATCAATGAGATGGCAATGATGTGTGAAAAATTACAAATCAATATTTGGAATTCAATCAAAGCGTCAAGCACCAAGCCTTTTGGCTTTATGCCATTTTTTCCTGGCCCAGGTACCGGAGGTCATTGTATTCCTCTAGATCCAACTTATTTGAGTTGGAAAGCAAAATCAAAAAATTTTTTTTCTAAGTATATTGATTTGGCAAATGAAATTAATCAAAAGATGCCAAATTATGTTGTTCAAAGAGTTGAGAAATTTCTCAGCAATCAAAGTGTAAATATTGATAATTGTAAATTACTTGTAATAGGTCTGTCTTATAAAAAAGATGTTTCAGATTATAGAGAGTCATCTGCCTTAAAAGTATTTAAAGAGCTTTATTTTAAAGGAACAAAAGTTGAATTTCATGATGAACATGTAAAAAACATAAAGTTTGAGATTAAAAATAAATTTATCAATTTTTCATCTGTAGAATTGTCAGAAAAAAACATTGCACTTTATGATGCGGTTATTGTTTTGACGGATCATTCCTATGTTAATTGGAAAAAAATATCTAAGCATGCAAAGAGTATCTTTGATACTAGAGCTGTTTGTAAAAATAATTTTCAAAACATTGAATATTTATAGCTAACCAAAGATAAAAATGTGCGGATTTATAGTAACTAATTTAAACATAAATATTAAAAAAAATATGAGCCTTCTCAATCACAGAGGGCCAGACGATATAGGCTTGATTAACAAGAACGATTTAAAAATTATATTTAACAGGCTTTCAATTTTAGATTTAAAAAAAAGATCAAATCAACCAATGAAGTATAAAAACTATATAATTGTTTTTAATGGAGAAATTTATAATTATTTAGAGCTCAAACGAGATTTGGAAAAGATCGGTATGCAGTTTAATACTACCTCAGACACAGAGGTGTTGATTAAGCTTTTTTATGTTTATGGTATTAGATGCTTTAAAATGCTTGAGGGTATGTTTAGTTTTTGCATTTATAATCTTAATAACAAAGAGCTTTTTGTAGTAAGAGATCCATTTGGAATAAAACCTTTATTTTATAAATTTTCTAAAAATAAGTTCTTTATTTCATCAGAAAAGAATGTTTTCTTAAAAAACAATATACAGGGAAAGTTAAATCACTCTGCACTTGCAAGTTATTTACATCATGGTATTTACCAAAATTCTCAAAGTACTTTTTTCTCAGAAATAAAAAGTTTATTACCAGGTCACTTTGTAAAAATAAAAAAAAATAATTTTATTGAAAAGAAGTGGTTTAAATTAGACTATAACGATAATGAAAAACTATCTTTTTTGGATGCTAAAGAAAAAACTAAAAATCTTTTAAAAAAATCATTAGACCTTTGTAGGAGAAGTGACCGAGATATAGCTATAGCTGTCAGCGGTGGACTTGACTCATCTATTTTGGCAAAAATAGTAAACAATTCTGAAAGCAAAGATAACTTAAAATATTTTTTACATTATACTTGTGATGATCAAAATGACGAATTTGAATACGCCAAAAAAATTTTTGATAAAAAAAAATTAAAACTTCTAAAATCTGTATTCTATAAAAGAGATTTTTATAATTATTTGAAAAAGACAATACATTCATTGAGTGAACCAATTGGTGGTTTAAATTGTTTAAGTGCATTTAAAGCATATGAAAAACTAAATAAAAAGAATATACGAGTTTTAATAGATGGTAATGGATCGGATGAAATATTTGGAGGATATAACCATCATATAGAAGCCCACTATAACTCAAAAAAAAATTTTACAACAAATCCCACCCAAGGTCTTGAGGAAATTTTTCTTAAAAAAATATACCATAAATCTTTTACAAAACTTATTGAAAAAAAAAATATTAGAAAAGAATTTCCATCAGCCCTAAAAAACTTAATGTTTAATGATTTGGCTGGGTCAAAGCTAAGAAGAAGTCTTATGCAAGGCGATCATTTATCAATGCAAAATTCTATTGAAGTGAGATTTCCTTACTTAAATAAAGAATTAGTAAATTTTTCATATAGCTTGCCCGACAAATATCTTATCAAGAAAAATAATGGAAAATTTATTTTAAGAGAGCTATTTAAAAATAAATTTTTTAAAACAAAAAAAAGACCTTTACAAAATCCTCAAACAAAATGGATGAACGAGTTTATTTTGAATGATCTATTAAAAGATATTAAAAAAAACAATCTCTTTTTTGAATTTAAAATTTTTAAGAAAGAGGAACTGCTTTCTTTTTTAAAAACTGAAAAAAATAATAGTATTTTAACTTGGAGAATTTTAGTTGTCCAAAATTTTTTAACTCTATTTAAGGAGATCTTGTGATAAAGAAAAGAATACTTACTTTGTCAAAAAATTTTTATAATATAGAGTCCAAACAACAATTACTATATTTTGGGAGATTATCGGAGTTTTTTTTTAAAGAAAATTTTAGTAATTCAGAAGATAAAATAAGTTCACACAATTTTTGCAACAGTACATACGAAAACATTTTACCAGATTTGGTAAAAAGTTTAAATAAGTTACATAAAGTTCAATTTTCTTTAAGAAGTTGGAACATTATATTAGGGCCATGGTTAAGAGTTTTTATTCATGTAAGCTATGAAAATTTTTATACATTGAATAAGGTAATAAAAGAAAACTCTGTAGAACAAATATACGCTATCAAACCAGACGAATATGATTTGTTTACAAATAATGGTTGGGATTTAGAAAGCGCGAATATAGACGAAAATTGGAACTGTGCTCTAAATTCAAAAATTTTACACTATCTCGATACAGACAAAAAAATTGAATATAAAAAAATTAACGATAGTAATTTTACTTTAAAACAGGAAAGGAAAAAGCCAAGAAAAAACATCGTAATTTATCTTTTATCTTTTATAGGAAAATTTTTTAATTTTTTTAAAAAAGAAAATGATGCTTGTATTTTTAGTAGCGGACTTCCTTATCTTTATGAAAAAAAATTAGAGTTATTAATGGGGCAAATACCTCAATTTTATAATTTTGATGAAAAGATTATTTTTAAAAAATTCGATAGAGAGCTAAGAAAAAAAATTTTACTAAATCTTGAAGACACCTCAAATAAATTTGAAAAATTTTTAAGAGATACTTTACCATTCTCTCTTCCAATACATGTTATTGAATCATTTGAAGACATTAATGAACAATCTGAAAATTCTGAATATCCTAAAAATCCAAGATTAATTTTCACTTCGGATGCTTTTTCTTATCATGAAATTTTCAAATTTTATTTAGCAAAAAAAACTCAAGAAGGAGCACCTTATTATTTAGGTCAACATGGAAATTCATATTTTACTCATGTCCACACAAATCATACTCCCGAAATGAAAGGTTGTGATCGATTTATTTCTTGGGGAGCAAAAGGAAACAATAAATCTATAAAAAGTTTTAATTTTAAAGTTTTAAATAAAAGAAAGAAGTTCAACAATAAAGGAAAACTATTGGCTGTTTTTGATGGATTAAATATAAGTGGTATGCCAATATTTGATTTAGTAGCTAGGGAAAAGAAAAGTTTAGAATCGGCTTTAAAAATAATTTTAAATTTAAATAAAGATATTCAATCTCAGACTGTCGGTAGATTATATTGGTTAAATAACTATGCTTTGCATAAATCATATAAAAATAAGATTAAAAATCTCAATATAACAATAGACGAAGGCACAAAACCTATAAAAAGTTTATTAAAGGATACTCGACTTACCTTTTTTAATTTTGACTCCACTGGTATTTTAGAAAATTTAGCATTAAATATACCCACTGTTTGTTATTGGGAAAATACTTTTGGATTTATCAATCCAAAATTTGTTGATGTTTATAAACTTCTAATTAAAGCTAAAATACTTTTTGAAGATAGTGATGATTTGGTTAAACACATAGAAAAAAACTGGTTAGATGTTAATAGATGGTGGATGAATACAAATACTCAAAATTATATTAAAGAATTTAATTCTAAAATTAATATTACACCACAAGCACATAGTTTAGAGCATTTGAAAAAAGTTTTAAATAGAGAAGTAAAGATATGAACAAAATTATTTTTTCACTTTTAGATAAAAAAAAGAAGTTTCAGTTAAAGATAATGTTTTTTTTAATTGCAGTATATTTTTTCTTTGAATTCGCTAGTTTGGCTTCGATACCAATATTCGTTGGTATTTTAGCCAGTCCAGATTTAGTAATCAATAAAGTACAAAATTTTTTAAATTTAAGCTTACTAGATAAATATAGTAACACTCAATTTCAAATACTTGCAGCATTTTTAGTAATCTTAATATTTTTAATTAAGAATATATATTTAGTTTTAATAACTATTTACGAGTCAAAGTTTTTGAAAAATTTTAAAGTTTATATTTCAAATAAACTCTTTAATTACTACACTGAATTGCCATATCACTATCATCTTAAAAATAATCCTTCTAAGTTAACAAGAATAGTGTCAGATGATGTACAAAGTGCTTCAGGATATATTCAACACACTCTTTCTTTAACAAGGGAAGTAATTGCCTTAACTGTTATATTTGTTTTACTATTAATCGTTAATTGGGCTTTAGCTCTTACGATCTTCTTACTTTTGATCTTAGTTTCATCTATTTATCTCAAAATAATTAAGCCTTTTTTAAAGCAAGCGGCTAAAAAAAATCAATCTCTTAGAAAAAGCATGTTTCAAACGATCAGTGAAGTTTTTGGCATAATAAAAGAAGTAAAGGTTTACTCGAAAGAAAATCAAGTAAAAGAATTTTATAACCAAAATAATGCTGAGTTCGAAAAAAATCTTTATTATTTTTATATAATCAATAAATTACCAAGGGTAATTTTAGAAATTTTTGCTCTTTCTTTGATTATTTTGGTCTCTTTAATATTTTTCAATATAAGTGATGATTATACTAAACATTTTCCTACTTTAGCTCTCCTAACTGCTGCAACTGTGAGGTTTATACCTGCATTCAATGGCATAGTAAGTGGTTTATCATATTTAAAGATTTATAGCGTTTCAATTAATTTAATTTCAAGAGAAATAGATGAAATGAAAAATTTTGAAATTGATGAGTTGAATAAAAAAATCTTTATTAAAAAAGAAAGTCTAAACAAAGACGGATATTTACGACTTCATAATTTATCATTTAAGTATCATTCTCAAGATCAATATTTGTTGAAAAATATTAATCTAAATATTGAAAAAGGGTCAAAGACTGCAGTGATAGGTGAAACTGGTTCCGGTAAAAGTACTTTAGCTAATTTAATTTTAGGTTTATTTATTCCACAAGAAGGTGATATTTCCTTTGAGGGTGAGAGTATTTACACAAATATCAGCAAATGGAGAAAAAAAATAGGATATGTTCCACAAAAAACTTATCTTTTAGACTCGACAATTGAAAAAAATATTACATTTGACTTTTTTGAAGATAAGGTTGATTACGAAAAAATGGAAAAAGCAATTCATTTATCAAGTTTATCAGAAAAAATTAAAGAACTACCACATGGCCTTAAAACTAGAGTTGGAACTGATGGTCTAAAATTTTCTGGAGGTGAGAAACAGAGAATGGCTTTAGCAAGGGCAATTTATCATAATCACTCTATTTTAGTTATGGATGAATTTACAAGTGCTTTAGATAAAAATACTGAGAATAAAATATTATCAAACTTATCTAATTTTCTTAAAGAAAAAACATGTATAATTGTTTCTCATAGATCTAATACTATAAAAGATTGTAATAAAATTTTAAACTTAAGTGATAAAATTAAAAATTAAATATGAATAAAAAATTTGAATTAAAAAAAATGAAAGTAGTTATTCTTGCTGGGGGTTTTGGTACTAGACTTTCAGAATATACAAAGGATATTCCAAAACCAATGGTTAAAGTTGCAGGTAAGCCAATGATTTTTCATATTATGAGTTGTTACGCCAAATATGGCTTTAAAAATTTTTATATTGCTCTTGGTTATAAAGGAAAAATTATAAAGAAGTATTTTAAAAAAAATTTTTTTGATTGGAAAATCAATTTAATTGAAACTGGCAAAACAACAATGACAGGAGGAAGGTTAAAAAGACTTAAAAAATATCTTAAAGATGAAACTTTCTTAATGACATATGGAGATGGCCTTAGTGATGTAAATATTAAAAAATTGGTTAAGTTTCATAAAAAAAGTAGAAGATTAGTAACTCTAACTGCCGTGCGTCCTCCAGCAAGATTCGGAGCGATTAAGCTAAATGGTAATACTGTTCGTTCTTTTAAAGAGAAATCAAAATTAGATGAAGGCTGGATAAATGGTGGTTTTTTTGTAATGGAACCTAAATTTCTTAATTATATTAAAAGTGATCAAACTTTTCTTGAGCGAGAACCATTAGAAAAAGCTTGTAAAAAAAGGCAACTATCCGCTCTTAAACATAATGGATTTTGGTACTGCATGGACACTAAGAGAGACAAAGACAATCTTGAAGAAATTTTTAAAAAAGGAAAATTTAAAGTTTGAATAAAAAAATAAATATTTTAATTGTCGGTGGAACAGGCTTTATTGGTTTCTTTTTAGCTAGAAAATGTTTAGAACTTGGTTGGTCAGTTACAAGTATTTCAGCAAGAAAACCTAGAAAATTAAGAAAACTTTCCAAAGTAAAATATTTGATAAGCGATATATCTCAAAAAAATTTTTCCAAAAAAATCTCTAAAAGAGAGTTTGACTATGTTGTGAATCTAGGTGGTTATGTGGATCACAGCAACAAAAAAAAAACCTATAACACCCATTATCTCGGTTCTGTAAATTTAGCTAATTTTTTTTTAAAAAAAAAAATTAAAAGATTTGTTCAAATAGGAAGTGGAGGAGAATATGGTAAAGTTAAGTCTCCTCAAAAGGAGATTAAAAAATCTAAACCTTTATCAGTTTATTCTAGATCGAAATATTTAGCAGCTAACTATCTTTTAAAAATTTATAAAAAAAAGAAATTTCCTGTTACTATTTTTAGACTTTACCAGGTTTATGGACCGCGACAGGACTTAAATAGATTTATACCTATAGTGATAAATAATTGTATTAAAAATAGAACTTTCCCTTGTTCAGATGGAAGACAATATAGAGATTTTATTTATGTAACGGACGTAATTTCAGCAATTTTAAAGTCTTTCAAAAAAGAAAAATCTAATGGAAAAATTATAAACTTAGGTTCAGCAAAACCTCTTAAAATTAAAAATATAATTCTTTTAATTAAAAAGATTACTAAAGGAGGAAAGCCTCAACTGGGTAAAATTAATTTAAGAAAAGAAGAAAATTTAATTACATATCCGAATATTTTTAGGGCAAAAAAATTATTAAATTGGAGACCACAAATAAATTTTAGGCAAGGTTTAAAAAAAACTATTAGATTTTATGAAAAAAATTCAAAATAGATTAGCTCCATTAGTAAGTATTATTATGAACTGTTACAATGGCCAAAAGTATTTAAGAGAAGCAGTTCAATCAGTTATTAACCAAACTTATAAAAACTGGGAAATAATTTTTTGGGATAATCAATCTAAAGACAAAAGCAGTCAAATATTAAAAAGCTTTAAAGATAAAAGGATAAAGTATTTTAAGTCCAAGAACTTCTCCAAACTTTATAATGCAAGAAATTTAGCGATAAATAAAGCAAAAGGAAAATTTATTTCTTTTCTTGATGTGGATGATTATTGGATAAATACAAAATTAGAAAAACAAATTGATTTATTCAATAAAGAAAAAAATCTTATTTTGGTTTATTCTAATGTTTTTATTTTGAACGATAGTAATAAATCTTATAAAATTTTTGCCAAAGATACTTTGCCATCAGGTAAAATAACCCAAAATTTGTTAAGTAACTACAGAATGCCTGTGATTACAACAATTCTAAAGAAAAGCTTATTCACTAAAATAAAGTTTAAAAGTAACTATGAAATTATAGGTGACTTTGATTTTTTTACTAAATTAAGTTTAAAGGGTCTTTTTGGTCCAATCCAAGAACCTTTGGCTTACTACAGAATTCATGAAAAAAATACATCTAAAATCAAAATTGATCTTTTTATCAAAGAATTCAATATTTGGATAAATGAAAAGAAAAATTTAGGACTATTTAAAAATTATAATCTAGATGGTGTTTTTTCACAGATTCAAATATTAAAAATCAAAAGATATTTATTAAAAAATTCAAAAATTAAAGCGTTAAAAGAAATTTTTAAAAGCCCAATAAGTTTTAAAAAATTAAAATTTTTAGCAACTTTAATTCTTCCTGCATTTATTGTGAAAAAGTTTTTTTATTTTTGATTTTTTTGTAGAAACCCCAAGATATACCGAGTAAAAGAAATATGTAAGTTGAACTTTGAGTTGAAAAGAACCCTCCCGAACTTTTAAATGGAAAAAGCTCTAGAAACAAACTTAAAAGAACTGCATAGCCTACATAATCAATTTTATCATTTTCTAATCTATAAATTCCTATAAGATTTTTAAAAATAAAAAATATAACTATTAAAATTAAAATTAATCCAATTGCACCTGCAGAGTTTAGAATATCTAAATAATAATTATGAGTATGAGACTCGCAGACTCTATTTGGTAATTTCAATTTTCCTTTACAGTTTTCTCTGAAAGATTTTATACCAGAACCTAAAAAGGGAGAGTCCAACCAGGTATCTATTGCTGTTACAAAAATTGTAACATGTCCACTACCATAAACCTGCATTTCATATTGCTTATTAAATTTTTTTTGAGACTCTAAAATACCCCTTTTAAAAGCATGACGAAAATTTATGTCATCACCTAATTCTGGATATTTCTCTTTAAGCTCTTTTGTTATAGTAATACCTTCCTCAAATTCAGGATACTCTCTTTTTAATTCGCTAAAAATAGAAGGCGCCATATCATTTAAATTTTCCCAAAAACTAAAATGCGATAAAGAAATATCTTTGTTATTTTTTATTATTAACAAATATATAAAAGGTAAAATTAATAAAGTAATTAAAAAATTATATCTTTTTTTTTTAAAAAAAATAAAAGCTAAAAATATAAAAGAACAAAATATAACAGCTGGCATTCTATTTCCTGATAGTATCACTGCAGAAAAGCCTATAATTAAAAAAAGAATAAATAAAAAGTTTATTTTTTTTCCTTTATCTATTATTAAAGGAATTAAAAAAACACCTAACAAAAAAAATCTTTGGATATAAGTTCCCGCGACTAATTCATTACCAAAAAAACCCGAATTATGTGTTTTTGGAGCAATTAAGCCAAATATATCTTTTCCATTAATTGACTGAAAAATTACATCTAGTGATAAAAATCCTGCACATAACAAGCATGAAAAAAGAAAATAATTAAAATTTATATCATTTTTTTTTATAATGAGACTTACTACAACTATGAAGATTAAATATCTTAAATAAATTAGAGATTTAGTTAAACTATCATGCTCCCATATTTTATGATTAATGGCAGTAGCAATTATTAAAATTAAAAAAAATGAAACTAAAAATAAAATAATTTTTTTATCGTCAAATCTTAAAAGTTCTTTTTTATAAGTAATTATACCAATAATAATAATCAAAAAAGTAATGAAATTTATTGCAAAGTTCCCAATAATGTAAGCAATCGGAAATAAGCAAAATAAGATGTTGAATAGCCTAGAACTTCGCGAAAGTTGATTGAATTTCATTTGTAAAATATAACTTCTTTTTGATATATCATAACTTTAATACTATTTAAAAGGGCATGTAGTTCAGTGGTAGAACGCTACGTTGACATCGTAGAGGTCATAAGTTCAATTCT
>MDSW01162047.1_pt1 | contig 12241 bp, 8 predicted proteins | sample 811171 | NCBI WGS metagenome assembly MDSW01 (sample SAMN05326641, study PRJNA326480) | marine metagenome | isolation source: seawater | place: Atlantic Ocean: North West | collected 2012
CAAAAAGCGTATTACCCGATTTGCAGCATTCCTTCTACGGTGATATCCGCAACGAAGAACACCTCGGCAAATGTTTGACGGAAGTTGAGCCAGAGATAATATTTCATCTAGCGGCTCAACCAATTGTAAGAAAATCTTATCTAGAGCCGCTGGAGACGTTCTCCACGAATGTTATGGGAACTCTTAAACTGCTAAGTTGCTCCAGACAATTGCTCCACTGTAAAGCTATAGTCGTTGTGACATCCGATAAATGCTATGAAAATCATGATAGCTTATCGGCTTTTCGCGAGACAGATAGATTAGGTGGAGATGATCCTTATAGTGCAAGCAAAGCGTGTACAGAAATCGCAGTGCGAAGCTTTGCAAAGTCTTTTTTTGGTGACACCTCTGTTGAGAGGTCGAAACCTGTTTTGGCTACAGCCCGAGCGGGCAACATTATTGGTGGGGGTGACTGGGGCGAAGATCGATTGATACCAGACTTGGCTCGGCTGCTACCTACTGGCGGTAAAGCCATAATCCGCTCACCTGACGCTGTACGGCCTTGGCAGTTTATTTTGGATGCTTTGTCTGGGTACCTAATTTTAGCTGAAAATTTATTTAATCATGGAGATAGATTTGCGAGCTCATGGAATTTTGGGCCAAGCACATCTGACCCTTTTTCGGTAAAATATTTGGCTGATAAGTTTATTGAAAATACCGACGTAAAAATTAAGATTAAGCAGAAGCCTAAAGACAATCTGAAAGAAAAATCAAACTTATGTATTGATGCTTCTAAGGCTAAACATTTTCTTAATTGGCAAACACAGTTACCGTTGGAGACAACCATTTCACTGACCAGACAATGGTATATCGATTTTTATCGTGGATATGAGGCGAAAGAACTCTGCAAAAAGCAAATTGATTCGTATCAGCAAATTTGAATGAATGTTTCATTGATAAATCGCTAATGGTCAAAAAGTCGTTCGATATATAAATAATAGTGATATCATTGATGCGTATTAAATTATTAATTTATTTCCCAACTTAAGCATAATTCAAGACAGTTTTGTATGACTTGATTGTCACTGGCGGAGATTTAGACAATGTAAGTAGGCACATCATACAGGTTTGAAGATTTGATGCTCCTTTCTATTTTTTCTGGGGAAATGACGTTGCATATTAGTATCACTTGAGCATTTTCGGCTTGATCCGGGGAAATCACCTCAAGGCCGTGGAATATTTGACCCCAGCGTTTGCTGTCTGTGTCGATTATTCCAGCTATGTTAAGTTTTGAAGTGGCGGGTACCTTAAGTAAAAACTCAGACCGGGCTCCTGCTCCCCATAAAAACACCTCTTTATATTTTTTGGCTACCTTGTCTATTAACCTGTCTATTTGCTGAGGCAAAAGATTTTCTCTGATAAACTGTCCATCGGAGAGTGGCTTAAAATTTTTTAAAGATATGTGGTCTACGGGCGGCAAATTTTTTTGAAACGCAGTGTCCTTTATATCAAATAAAACATGAGTAAATGGCTGCTTTATGTGGCATGTATCGAGACGCAAACGGTCCTCTATATTGCATTTTAAACTCTCGCAAACATTAATATTTAAGTTCTGGTCATCTCTCTCTTCAACAAGGATCGGAGTGATGATAACTGTTTTGCAATCTTGTTCTGAAATACAAAGGTTTTTATTTCGAGGCATGTACACGCCCCGATAGGATTGATCAAATCGAAGGTAAATATCTCTGAGGTATATTTTTGAGCCTTGAACGAATTTGTTATGAATTGTGGTTAATGTTTCCTCTTTAACTGAGGGAACAAAATAATTAGGGGAGATTTTTTCCGCTCTTTCTCGGATTATGTCATACATTGGCCCTAGGTGATGAATATCAATCTTAGGATTTTCTGCTTTCATCCGTCTGGGCAAGCTATTAATTGTTTCCCATACTTTTGGCATTACTGTGTCAGACATTTGGACTATCGATTTTAGACATTGGGTCTTGTCTGCTACTGTTCCTTCGGCAGTGAACAAGTTGCTAAAATTGATGTGAATACCATTTTGAGCGGCAAATCGTCCCAAATCTGGGAGGTGTTCAATCATCAGATCATATTCTGTGACGTTGAATGATATTGTCGGTTTGCTGGCATTGCCTTTTGATTTGATGAGATTTTCGATATTTTTGAGGATCGTGTCCAAATTTGCACCAACCCGTACTTTCTCCAAAATATCTTTATCAAGAGTATCAATACTGATGTTTACCAAATCAAACATCATAAACGACGATATATCTTCCTCAGAATATGGCAGTGAAAAATTTGTAACCACACAAAGTCTAAGATGTGGGTATCTTGATTTTAACTTTTTTGCCAATGATTTCCAATGTTTGTAAATGGTTAATTCTGCAATCCCAACAAAATTAATAACCTCTAGACCGAATGGGACAAGCAGCTCTAAGATTTCAAAAAACTCACCCTCAGATAATTCTGCTTTGTAGAAGTCAATCGTAGAAAAGAGATCGTATTCGCTACCTTCTCTTTTCTTTGGAATCGATTGGGGACAATAAACGCATCGCAAATTACATTTATTGTTGATTGACAGAAGGACCTCTTTTATCGAAAAGTTGGTTAAAAGATCGTCATCACTCAGATTTGTTGCGTCAATCGCCTTATTGTTTAAGTGTAGGTGCTGTCTAACTCTTTGTTGAAAATCTTTTATATCAATATCGTCTTCTTCCACGATGCGACAAGATTTACAAAAATCAGGAACATTACCAGTCAGCAAATCTTTTCGTAGCTTTTTGTAATTTGAATTTTTGAATATGTTTTTATCCTCAGGCTTGGCGTATAAAAAGTCCCTTTTCAAATTTCCATAGAAGCCTGGAACTTTTCCAGTGTCACCACAGCATGGCAAAACAGTGCCATCTCCAAAGAAGCAAGCTTGTGACCATGGGTAGATACAATTTTTGGTTTTCTTCATTTGGCAATTTCTATGTTGATTGAGTCTTCTTTTCTCAATTGGGACCGCGCTAAGCTCTTCCACTACCTTATAAATAGGAATAGAGACAGTAGCATTAAGTTTGTCAACGTTACAGTATCGGTTTTCTCTAAAAAGAGCCTGATAAGTAAAGTAAGCTACCCTAGTGAGGTTGAATAAGCGAACCGTTTAAAATAGTACTCTGGTCATGACAACGTGTGTGAATCTTTTGAGATTAAAATTTCATTCATCATTTGCATTTAAATGATTTGGAGAAACAATAAATATTTAGGACATATTTTTAATTGAACTACGAGAATTTTATGAAGGGTGACGCTTGCCAAAGCAAAATTTAAATTCAAACTTCGATTTGATTTTTTCAATTAAGAGCATAAGTTCAACAGATATTTCACCGTGTCTGAGGCAGCTGTTGTGAACAAGATTTTTCAAAAATTAATTGAGCCATTTTTAAATTATGACGGTGACTTCTACGTATTTGGGCTTAACAACGATGCTATCCTAATACAGAGATTGATAGCAGCAGCTAATATTTCAATTGCCGGTTTTCTGGACAACGACTCACGAAAAATAGATAAAAAATATGGTGAGACATTTTGTTTTAATCCAAATAAAATCAATTGGAAGGCAAATAAAAACTGCGTAATTTTGGCTGCGTCCTCAAGGCACGAAGAACAGCGAGAACAGCTGATTATTTTGGGTCAGTCGCCTTTAAATATTTTATTTGATCAGGCGCACCGCGAAAAAATTCTGAATGACAAGAACTCTTTATTAGCCGCGAGAAAACTTGGCCTAAGTTGGTCACTGGATAAATCTAAAAGTGGTATTCTTAGCCCAGATTTGCCTTCGGACCTTCCGATGGTTGGAAACTTAACTGGACAAAATTTTGATCAGCAAACATATGTTCTTTGGCGTAAAGCGCGTTTGAGGAAATTAATATCTTTTTTTTCTAAAAATAATTTAGAAATAGAAGGGAAGAATATTGTTGAGTTTGGTTGTGCTTACGGACATGTTTCCCGTCATTTTGCGTCAAGAGGTGGAATTGTAACTGCTTGTGAGGGTAATGCTCTAAATTTCAATATCCTTTGGCAAAGGTTGAAAAGATATAGCAATATTTCGATTGAGTTACATGACAACGACTCGGATTGGTCCGATAAGTTTGGCTATAAATTTTTCGATTTTTGCATTCACTGGGGTTTGCTTTACCATCTGTATAACTGGGACAGAGATCTCAGATTAGCCTGTCGTTGTTCTAAAACGATAACCATTGACACTGAGGTCATAGACTCTAATTGTCCTAATGATTTTAAAGAGAGAAAAGAAACCGGACTGGATCAGTCAGTGCATGGAGTTGGAAGAATCCCTTCTGTTGGTGCGATTGAAGCCATATTGGAAGAGGAGGGAATGTTCCACATTAGGTACGATGACGCGTCATTAAACACGGGGATCTATAAATATGATTGGACTGCTAGTAATGATGGAGAACCGGCAAAAGAATTGAGCGGTGGGAAGCGACGGTTTTGGATAGCGTCAACGGAGCCAATAAATGGAGTTTAGTTATCTTATAAGTCCATGCGACTGTGAGAGAATGATGCGTATGCCCGGCATTTTCGTGTTGTAATTGATCTTCATATTTTGTGTGCGGTTGAAAACCGGTTTTATGAATAACGATTGAAAATAAAGGCAGTAAAAATTATGGAAAACTACCAAACTAGTGAAACTATCAAGCCTCTCGTTGTTCTTGAAATCGCCAACAATCACATGGGAGACGTCACGCATGGTAAAAATCTTATAGAACAGCTGGTAAAAACCGTTCATCCCTATGGGACAAGTTTTGATTTTGGAGTGAAGTTCCAATTCAGAGATTTAAATACCTTTATTCATGATGATTATAAAGGCAGTGAACTAAAGTATGTTCAGCGCTTTGAGGAAACTAAATTAGACAGTAATGAGTGGGACGTTCTCTTCACAACTGTTAAGGAAAATGGGCTTAAATTACTTGCTACTCCATTTGATGAGCCCTCAGTGGCTAAATGTATTGAAGTGGATGTTGACTTCATAAAGATAGCCAGTTGCTCAATTGCTGATTGGCCGTTGGTTGAGTGTGTCAGTAAAGCTAAAAAACCGGTCATCTTCTCTACAGCCGGTGCTAGTTTAAGCCAAATTGATGCTATGGTATCTTTCTTCGACAACCGAGACATCTTGGTAACACTTATGCATTGTGTAGGGCTTTACCCGACGCCTGATCAGGACTTGAATCTTGGGCAAATAGCTTTCTATAAAAATCGCTACCCAAAAATTCGCGTTGGCTTCTCGACACACGAAGATCCGTCAAATTTAAATACAGGTGGCTACGCATTCTCTTTGGGAGCACGGGTCTTTGAAAAACATGTTGGATTGCCAAGTGTAAATTACAAGAATAATGCGTATTCTACGACGCCTGATCAGTTAGGATCATGGATTGATATAACAGAGAAGGCGATTGCTTGCATCGGGTTATCACATGAGAAAGTAGAAAATACAAAAAATGAAATAGAGTCTCTAAATGATCTGAAACGAGGAGCATTTGCTAAGAAGTATGTCGCTGCTGGGTCAGTATTAGATTTGAACAATGTTTTTTTTGCCATACCGTGTTTTAAGGGTGGTATAACGGCAAATGACTTCTCTAAGTATTCAAAATTTGTGACCAAACAGAACATTGAAAAAGGAGAGGCATTAAGTGATACAAACGTTGAAATAAAAAACAACAGGGAAGATGTTCAAAAGATTGTTTGTGATATTCGAGAATTTCTAATTGAGGCACGAATTAACTTACCGGAAGGTGTATTACTTGAAATTTCTCATCACTACGGCATAGAAAATTTTTATTCCAACGGAATGGCTATGGTCACTGTTGTGAACGAGGAATATTGTAAAAAGTTATTATTCTTGCTTCAAAATCAGACGCACCCCGAGCAATTTCATCTGAAGAAAAAAGAGACTTTTCACGTTATCTACGGCAAATTAGAGCTAGAACTGGACGGCGTTAAAGAAATTTTGGGTCCCGGTGAGACAAGAACAATTAGTCCTAAAGTTAGACACAAATTTAGAACTGACACAGGGTGCGTGATTGAAGAAATATCCACGACCCATCACACTGAAGACTCATTTTATAGTGACGAAATAATAAATAATAATAGCCATAGAAAAACTATGGTGAATTTTTGGCTTTGATTAATATCGTCGGATGAAAAAAAAGACATTATCAAATCATTTATTCGCTGCACTTGAGCAACTTGGGCTAACCCGTGTATTTTTAGTGCCCGGTGGTGGTAATATGTTCTTGGTTGACGCAGCAGGCACCCAAAACAACATTGATGTGGTACCTGTGCATCATGAGCAAGCAGCCGTGATTGCAGCAGAGTATTACAGTCGGATTTCTGGGAAACTTGGCGTGGCGGTTGTAACAACCGGACCTGGCTGCACGAATGCTGTGACAGGAATTGCCGGTGCCTATTTTGACTCGGTTCCAATTCTGATTTTAGCAGGTCAGGTGAAAACTTCTGACTACAATTTCGGAGGAATATTGAGGCAATCTGGCCCTCAGGAGATCGATTTTGTGTCAATGGTAGAAAAAATCACAAAGGTAAGCAAAACATGCTTTGATGCTGATGAGTGTCTTGAGGACTTAATTGAAGCCGCTAGGATAGCTATGCAAGGCAGACCAGGACCTGTAGTTCTTGAAATACCTCTCGATGTACAATCTGCCATAGTGAAAAAAGGAAAAGCGGAACGGCTGTTATCACACGCTCATAAATGTCGGTCTGATGAGAAAGGCTATATTGACCTTCAAGAGATAACCAATCTTTTGGTTGCTAACTTTGCTAATGCAGAACGGCCATTGATTATTGCTGGCAACGGAGTAAAAGCGGCAGGCATTACGCGAGAATTAAGAAATTTACTGAAAAATCACAATTTGCCTGTTTCGTTAACTTGGCCAACCATTGATATTTTGCCGTTCGCGCATGATTTAAATGCTGGAAGATTTGGAAATGTAGCAAAACGCTATGCAAATATATTGATCCAAAGATCTGACTATATTCTTGTGTTAGGCTGCCGTTTAGATCCGGTTCTAACAGCCTACAACCTAGATCGCTTCGGCAAAAATGCAAAAGTTTTTGTTGTTGATATAGACAACGCAGAACTAAGCAAGCTCCCAGGACGTTTTACTAAGTTGAATTATGATGTGAAACGTTTAGTTCCTGCTTTAAATCAATCGTTATGCGAGGCAGAAGGTTTTTTTGTAGATCAGAAATGGCATGATGAAATTAAGCGGTTAAAAAATTTATTTGGAAGTGAGGCTTTTTGTTTCAAGAAGAACAAGGGTGTAGAACTGAGCGTATACGAATTTGTAGAGCGTCTATCTCACTGTTTTGATGGCGGTGAAACAATAATTACAGGAAGTTCAGGACTCGGTATTGAAGTTTTTTATGCCCACTTTAAAAACAAGGAAGACCAAAAAATTTCTCTCACTACTGGTTTGGGTGCAATGGGATATGGTGTTCCCGCTCTTCTTGGTGCGAGTGAAGCAGTTAAAGGAAAAACATATCTCATTGAGAGTGACGGAAGCTTAATGATGAATTTACAAGAATTACAGTCGATAAAATCAAGATCAAACCAGATTGTGATTTTTATTCTGAATAACAATGGCTACGCTTCCATTAGAGCTACTCAGTTGAATTATTTTGAGGGGCGTTTGGTGGGTACAGGGAATTCCTCTGGATTAGAAATGCCGGAAATTGAAAAAATAGCTAATTGTTTTGGTTTTGATTATTTGCGTTTGGATCAATCTTGCGCTCTGAACAAAACAATAAAAAGAGCAGTAGAATGGCAGGGTCAACTCATTTGTGAGGTTGTTTTGAAAAGTGATGAGCCTTTGTTGCCTAAATGCGGTGTGTTTAGAAAAGCTGACAATAGTCTGGTGTCAGCGCCGCTGGAAGATATGAACCCCCTTCTTCAAATTGCAGAACAGCGCTCAATTATGGGTGAGTCCTTCGATGAAATTTCTGTGAAAATAAGAGAATAGTTTATCTACAAAGATACTGTTGTGTGTGTTTGTCCTGGACAAAAAATTTGTCGATAGTTGAAATACAAAAAGGCGATAAAATGCACAAAATAGTGCGGACCGATCGCCTCTGCATTACTGCCTTATTTGAGAGGAATTAAAGGATGAGGTGTGGGATCTGTTCCTATCCTATTTCTATTGGACTTTCTCTTGACAATATGCCTGCTGCTGCCCAAGCATTTTGTGGAAAAGCTGTGGAGAGCCGGTGCAAGAGCCTTACCATGGATATTGCTAGGTGCGGCGCCTGTGGCGCTGTACAATATGTTGGGCCTAACGTCCCGTATTATAAGAATACCATCAGGTCATCAAAATTCTCTGAAGCATTTTTGGAATTTAGGCAAAAACAATTTCATGGCTTTATCAACATGCTCCCGTCGAAACCTGTGAGCGTGCTTGAATTAGGAGCAGGCGAGGGTGAACACCTTGATATTTTTAAAGGACTAGGTTGCTTGACCGCGGGGATCGAAAACTCTGGTGAGTTGGTCTCACGCGCTCAGCAAAAAGGGCACGCAATGCACCAAGGATTTCTGGATGGGAGCAACGATTTACCAAACTTAAGTGAACAAAAATTTGGTTGTGTTGTTTCGTTTAATTTTATTGAGCATTTGCCGAGTCCAAGAGCAAGCTTGCTTCAACTAGCGAGCCTATTAATTGAAGATGGTTATGGCCTTTTTGAGGTTCCAAACTTTAACATGATTGATGAGTTCAAATTATTTAACGAATTTATCCCAGATCACCGCTTTTATTTCAAAAAGGATACATTCCAAACGCTGTTGTCTTTGTCGGGATTTGAGATCCAGTCAATGGAAACCATTTGGGATAATTATATCATCTCTGCGTGCGTTAAAAAAAGAAGGATCGCGGGTTGGAAGGGATATGATGAGGAACGAGATAGCCTTAAAGCGCAATTAGAACTTTTTTTTGAGTGCACCAATCCCGAACAGAATGTGGTGTGGGGTGCGGGTCATCAGAGTTTGGCGACAATATCAAATCTCGAATTAGAACAGTATTTGAGTGGTGTAATCGACTCCTCAACTAAAAAACAAAACACCTTTTGTCCAGGAAGTGGGCTACCAGTATATTCGCCTGACGTGCTTCGAAAACGTGAATTTAAGAGGGTTTTGCTGATTGCCGCAGGATATAACGATGAGATACTAAGCATCATACGAGCTAATTTTTCGAGAGATTTAGTTGTTGCAATGTTAAGACATGGAAGGGTCGAATATGCAAAAGACAACAGAGTTGGATAAAGCTTGTTTAATTTTGAATAAGGTTGATGGGCGAGATGGTTTAGGCAAAAACCTGTATGAGACCATCTCCCGTTTAACACCGTCCGTATCTGTTGAACTGATTATAAGAGATTTGCGAAGAAAAATGACTTTATTGACCTGGAGAGATGACGAACTTTACGGCCCCGGATGGCATGTGCCGGGTGGTGTTGTACGATTTAAAGAGAAATTAATATGCCGAGCTGAAAAGGTTTTAGAAAAAGAAATTGGAGTACAATCTGCAAAAATTAGCGGTCCGGTTGGGCATCATGAAATTTTTAATTCTGAAAGAGATAAAAGAGGGCACTTCATATCATTTGTCTATAACGTGGTTCTTTACTCGGGCCTTAAGCATACTGAAAAGACATCAAATGATAAAATTTATGCTGGAGATTGGCGGTGGTTCAGCGTCTGCCCAGACAATTTAATACCCAATCAAGAGGATTTACGTCAGTATATAAATGCAGACTACTGAGACAAAGAAAATATTTGATCAATTCACTCATTCTTACTTTGAAAATGAGGTTGGGTTTTCAACTTTGGCTAGCTCCATAGGCGACCAATCCTTTTTCATCACCGGCGGCAGTGGATTGTTTGGACGATGGATTTTATCATTTTTCAGGTGGTCGATTAAAAAAGAGCTTGCCTCTCCGCAAGTTACTATCCTTTCCAGAACATCTGTTCCTTCGCAACTCTCGGATTGGCAATTTATTCAGGGTGATATAACGGATTTTCAATGGGGAAATTTAAAGGTCGATTATACCATGCATTTGGCAGCGCCATCTGCGCAGGCGACATTCTTGGGTATGAATGAAATCGAAAAATTTAATACATTATCGAGTGGTATTTCGCGACTTTTGCAGTTTGCGCATGAAAGAACAATTAAAAGAGTTTTGATTTCTAGTTCCGGCGCTATCTACGGGGGCTTTGGTCCCGAGCGAGCGCTTGCAATTTCGGAGAATGAGAGTAATGCTCCTTTGTTCGCGACACAAATGCAGGCCCTCGGTTTAGGTAAACGTGTTGTCGAGTTTTTTACCAAAGAATTTTGTGATGCAGGCTACATTGATGCATCTGTTGCTCGGTGCTTTAGTTTTATTGGTCCTGGTCTACCCACTAATTTGCATTATGCAGCTGGTAATTTTGTTGACGCTGCCTTGAATGGTAAAGACATAGTCATAAAAGGAGATGGCAAGCCGATCCGATCTTTCATGTATTTGGGCGATATGGTTTTATGGTTTTTAACTATTTTATTAGCCGGCAGGAGTGGCCAAGACTACAACGTAGGCTCTAGAGAACAAGTCAATATCTACCAATTAGCTTCGATGGTTAGGAATAAGTGTGATTTGAATTTGAATATAACTGTTGTCGGGGGTGAGAATAAGACTGCCGGTAACCCGATTAATTATTTCTATGTACCCGATACAAGTAAGGCTGAGTTGGATTTGAAGCTTGAATGCAAGACCGGCTTAGACAAAGCGCTAGATTTATACATTGATTACGTGAAAAAAGTTATGTCAAAGAGATGAAACGCCATGACTTAAACCCAGGCACTAAATTTAATATTTCGTTTACTTACTAAATTTCAGCGGTTCAAATGGTTTGGTCGGCTCATAAGAGACCGTCCTGTGCAAAATGTTTGGGTTTTTGTCTAGCTTTTCAAAAAACGCGATGTTGTCCGGTTTATGTTTTTTTTCTGTAAGATATAGGAGCTCTTTGGTCATTTCCTCATTTTCCAGCTCAGGATGGAGAGCTAACGATAAAAAGATATAGCGTCTGGCTAACTCGAAGTTTTCTTGTTTCAAAAATCTTGCAGAATAGCGCAATGCTGTCCGAGCGTGTTTTTCAATCGCAGATGGGAATTCTTCTTGAAAGGCAGGTAAGAATTCGGGTTTAAGTTCTTGCACATATTCTAGAAACTCGAACCCTAAGCCGTACGCTCCGATAATTTCGATCATATAATTTTCGGAAAAACGACCATGATTATTTGAGTGAATTCTGGTGAATACCATCGGTTCTCTTATGTATATCATCGGGGTTTCGAGACTACATAAAAAATCGGTGATACGTTGCCCAAAAAAACTCCGAAACAACCCACGCGATCCAATTGGTGAGCCAGATGCATTGGGCGACTTATTGACACGATAAATTTGTTGAGAGCTAGATGGCGCAAGCGAAGCTTTCATAAAGAGTTTACTGAGTCCGGGTGGGTACAACACACAGCTTTGATTGAAAAATGGTGCCTCGCCTTTTATGGTCCCTTGTTCATCTACAATCGACCTATGGGCCAGCAGAAATGAACTTTTTGGATGTTGTTTGAATGCATCCATCGCTCTTTCAAGGAACCGTGGGTCAATGAAGTCGTCCGAGCAAACATTGATCCAGAAGTCACCTGAAAGATTTGATGCCCAAACGCGAAAGTTTTGATAAGCGCCGACGTTTCTCCGATTTTTTGCCAAACTGAAGCGACCAGGATATTTATTATCGTATTCTAGTGCGATTTGCCACGATTCATCTGTGGAGTCGTTATCAGAGAATAGTATCTCAACATTTGGATATGTTTGGTTCACAAGGCTGTCAAAACATTGCCGTAGATACCTCGCATAGTTAAAATTATGAACAACGACTGAGACCAAGGGATCTTTCAGTATTTTTTTTTCTTCCATCTCTTATCAATTCCATGATTTTTTGAGCAAGCTACATACTTTTTCATGGGTGTATTCCCGTTCGTTTCCCCAAAAATTGTTGAAATAATTTATCTTTACGCACCTAATTGCAGACTCCTGGCGAACAAAGTTTAGTTTCTTTAACAGATGGAATTATTGTATCCACTGTCCCTTTTTTAGTTGTTCTATTTGGCTATGCACTTCGGGAAAATCCTTTAGCCAGCCACTCCAAAAA
>MDSW01168297.1_pt1 | contig 12240 bp, 11 predicted proteins | sample 811171 | NCBI WGS metagenome assembly MDSW01 (sample SAMN05326641, study PRJNA326480) | marine metagenome | isolation source: seawater | place: Atlantic Ocean: North West | collected 2012
CGGCGTAACCGCCGTTCCATACACAAAAGGCGGGTCAATTCTCGGTGGAAATACCGGGTCAGTTCTCGGTGAAAATCAACATCGCGTGCAATACCGCTGAACTGCAAAGCTAGCCCAAGATCGCGGTCGAGGCTATGTTGGGCACCGGCAATACCTTTGATCGCTCGATTGAAGTTCAAGCAACATGCTTGGAGCTTCGCTGAGATGGTGTCATCAATCCTTCTTGTCAGTTGGTGTTCAATCTCATGCCGTATGGCTATCAGAAATCTGAGATTAGCGATCGTAGGTGCGTCAAGTGGACAGTCGACATAGTCGAGGCACGCCTCAAGCTCCCAATGCTTGTCAGCTCCGTGCCGCGTTTGCAGAATAGTCTCAACACCGCCAACTACTCGTTTGTATCGGATGTCGACTCCGTTCCGACGATAATGCCAGTGAAGAAGATAAGTATAGGCGATTACTGCGATTACGATGAACGTCTCGCTTTTAAAGTAGGCTCGGGGATTGTTGAATCCCTGAACTGCTTGGATCATAGCTTCCCGAGCCTTTACGAGAAGTTCGTCGCCGTGCAGATGAGCTCCTGTAGTTGGATCAATCTGCGGCCAAGCCGTGAGGAAGGCCTCAAGATCACCTTGACTCGCGGCGGCTACACCCTTGTGTTTGGTCTGATTGCGGATTTCCGAAATACGAGCGTGATTGATGCTCCGCGTGGGCCTTGTGAAGTATGCTAAGATATCTTGGTCGTTCAGATCGCCAGATATAATCATTCGCTTGATGAGCGCTATTTCCCATCGTTCAAGCTTGTTAGTGGCGTTGCGTTTTGCTTTTTGCGCCATGACTGCAGTCTCTCCTGCGAAAGGCGTATCTCAAATCCAGAAACTCACGAGAGTAGGTCAAGCCTACCGACCCGTTTCATTTGCTTCCTAATCCAGTTTATATACTCAACAGAAGCACCCTCGAGTTTTTCTATCATAGTGATTTCGGTGATCTCGAAGTCCTCAGGAACCGTAAATTTGAGCTGAGATTGAAGTAATGCGGCGACCACATAGTCGTAGCTGACGTTATGATCCTCGTGGTACTCGATTGCAAAAAGCCCGAATGCATCGGCGATAAGCGGATCAATGATAGTGTAAATAAATTCGAGCGAAAGCCCTTGAAAATCTTGCTCGTCCGGGACGCAGAAGTGCTGAATAGCGTTGCGTGCTTGCCGTAAGCGTTCGAAGCACTTGGGATTTGGTATTCGTTTGTCCGTAGTCGCCCATAGTATTTGAGGCAACCGCTCGAAATCATGTGTTCGCCCTCGTTTGATGAGCGTCTCGATGTCTAGAAGACCTCCCCTGTTGTCGTCCAGGCTGAAGATATCCTTGAAGATTAGCAACGGGTGCTCTCTCGCAATAATTGCCTTCAGAAAGAGTTCTCCAGCATGGGCAGTATTAAGGACGCAAATGTGTTGCCAATGCTCATTGCCTGGGTCGATATATACCGCATGTGTATTGGCCTGGGTCAGTGCGCCAATTGCGAGATTTAGAATGCGGTCCGGAATCTGTGACAAAGCCTGATTCAATCGCCGTCTCCGCAAGCTGCATCGGAGAAAACACCTTGAGCGTCATCGTAGATGCCAGTATTCATCGCCAGGAAGCCGCCGTCGGGTAAATGAGTTAGTTCAACGAAGCCGGCTTTTTCAAAAATCAACCAGATATTGCGTTGGCCTCTTTCAAGCCATAGCTGAATGGCAAGTAGCCGACGACGCATCAACAGGCAGTCCGCCTCGTTCAAATCGCCTGGCCACGCATGTTCATGGAAAAGTCGGTGAATAAAATAGTCGCGTTTATCCTTGACCCAGCGTAGGTATGAGATGTCAGCAGCATCGATGTCGTGCCGTTCTAAGATTTTGATGAGAGAGCCAAGTGTAGAGTTCTCCAGCAGAGTCGTTTTTTGGAGTATACGTTCCCAAGCTTCTTGATCTGGGCCAAGAGCTTTCTTGAGCTCGATACGATCACACATCTGCATCGCGGAAATCAGAGTACTCTCGAATTGGCCGATTGCCATGTATGTTCCAGCCATCTCCTGGCAGTAGAGAAAACGAGCAAAATCCTCGTCGGACATAGACCCAATGTGCGTCTGCAACTCAGACTTGTTGATTTTCACTTTGAACATAACATTATTGTTTGGGCCGATAGCGGAAAAACGCAACCATTTCATTCTGAGAAGGAGTCAAGAAATCTGCTGGTAGGTATAGTCGATCTTTCGCTTGAGAGACCTGTTCATCACACTTCTCTCCTACCGTGCGCGTTCTAGCCTGTCCTATCAACCGGTTGCAGCTTAATCGGTACCAACCATGGACTTCTTAGCTTCATCTAACTGAGCCAATTTCTTAGCAGAATCAACGAAGAATTGCCTATCGGCGTCACCAAATCTAGGCATACTCCCGATCCGGGCCAAACCAGTATCACTCAACCGCCTGATTAATTCCTCTCCGCCGATGACGACCAATGGCCCTATGTATTCACACACCGCCTTAATATGTCTCAAGCTTCCGTTGATTTAGGGTGGGGTTTGGATTTCGACACTTTGGGCTTTCTTCCGCCTTTACCTACCATAACGATCGGGGTCCAATTGACGTTCGCGCCAACGCTGAGGAATTCGGCTTCAATAGCTTTAGGGTGCACAAAAGCATCGGTCGTATAGATGACCGCGTAAAAAGTTCGCCAATCATCGTGGCCGCTATAGCCCTTCATGTCGGTGTAAACCTCGTCGAGAGACTTCCGTACTTCGTCGAGGCTGTCCGCGAACTTGTACTCCGCCGCTGCCATGAGTGAGCGCACTCCAAAGTCAGGCTTGTAGTGTTTGAACACATGACTGATTTCGGGGTCTCGTTCGGTCTCCGGGAATGCGATCTTGAGCACTTTCATCACCGCTCTCTGAACATCAGACTCCTTTTGGGGATCGATATTGGCTAGTTCGACGATAGCGGGGGTGTTCTCCAGAATGGTGCGGAATACGTCTAGACCAGTGAGTTCGGTGCCTTGGGTCATTGTTGCAAGGGTCTCGAAGTGTCCCCTTATGCTGTTTAGGTGCGGGCTCACTAGACCAGTATCGAAGATGGTCGGGTCCAATGTCGTGAGACATTCAATCTCGTCAAATTCGTTGGCGATGCGCCTGGCAAGAAGTGGCACTTGCATCCGCTCGGCCAGCACCCCTACATCGCGGTACAGCTTAGTGATATACCACTTCAGCAGCTCGTCGGCTTCATCCATGTCCGGATTGGGCTCATCGATCTTGTCCTTGTAGTCGTCATGGACAAGGTAGTTAAGCTTGTCGATGATCTTATTTGCTTCATGGAAGCTGTCACGGATAGACGTCGTCAGAAGTTGTTCTTCCTTGGCCATAATTCTCTTCCCTTCAGATCGTTTTCGCAGCCAGCTTTATTGAATGCGATACACATAAGGCAAAGCGAAATGTCTGGCCTATAATGAATTCCGCTCGAAAGCCAAGTATCCGCTGTCGGCTCCGATTGGGTCATTCATCCTAGAAGCAACATATGTCTTCTTTCTAGCGTCACTGGAAATTGAAACTCCGTGAAAATCCAAAACCATGCCCGGCAGTAGGTCCAAACTACTGCCACTTCTACTCCTCCCCCTTCAAAAACGACACCAGCGCCTCCGCCAGTGCTTCCGGGTTGCTCAGCTGCGGCGCGTGGCCGGTGGTGAGCGTCCTGACGAGGGCCTCGGGAACAAGCTCCCACATGCGCCGTTGGGCCAGCAGCACGACGGAGCGGTCGTCGGTGGCTTCCATGGAGAGGCGGGGCAGGGGGCCGAAGCGGGCAGGGGTCAGTTCGGACAGGATGGCCCGGGCGCCTTCGGCCTAGGGCGTGAGTTTTTTCGCCGCCGCCAGGGCGCCGTCCGGCGGACGATCGTTGAAGAAGATCGCCGCGGCCTCTTCCGGCGGGACGGTGCTCGACAGGCCGTCGTCCGAATAGACGATGCGGTCGCTGATGCCTTTGGAAAGCCGGGCTGGCCTTCCAGCGACTTCTGCAGCTCGCCGAAAGTCATGCCGGACGGCAGCACCTTGCGGCCTTGAGTTCAGTCAGCCACCGGGGTCGAACCTTCGATCTGCCGCTCCTCTTTCCCGTTCAGCCTGGCATCATCTCCGAGGTATTTGACCTGCGCACCCTCGATCCTAAGGAAATCTGGCCAGCTCTTCGTTTTCTCGGCAGCAGCGGCCGTGTCGGCCACAACAGCTACGGAAAGCCCGATCGAACCCGTAAGCATACGCTGGTGGTTCGCTTCCAACGCCTTCGACTTGGCTTCTTGCGAGGGCGCGATCTATCTCGAAACGAACGTCGTCGGTATCGCCCGGAGAAGCAAGGACCTCTCCGAGCCCGAAAACAGTGTGCGGGTCAGTCGACCTGTTCGATCTCGCTCGGCCTCCAGGATTTGTCGAAGAAACCCGGCAGCGGGCTGTAGAGACGCAGGATCGTGAACCACCCCTTGTCCGGATCTGACTGAATCCAGTTGCCGCGCTCCACGCCTTCCGGCTGCTCGGGGCCGAAATAGACCGTCGTGCTGCCGTCCTCGTTCGCAACGGCAGCGGGGCTCGGGAAGGACTGACTGCCGGCACGCGGGTATTTTTGCGGTGTCTGCAGCATCGAGCGTGTCTGATTGTCGTAGAGTGTGAACGACCAGAAGGCCGCCGCCGGAATACCTTTCGGCAGCGTCACCTTGTATGTCTTCGAGCCATCGTAAGGATTGCCGTCTGCATCGACGAAGGCCATCAGATACTGCGACCCGACTTCCGGAATGCGCATGATCATGCCAGGGCTGTCGAGGGTGTAGGCGTAGTAGAAGGCCGTACGGCTGTCGAGGGTCCGGGCGCCGGTCGGCGGAAACGGCTTGAAGATGCCGTCCTCGAATTTGGGCGGCGGCGTTTCAAAAAAGGCTCCGCCTTCGAACAGCATGTTCCCCCAGCTTGACCCTTCGTAGTAGGCCCAGCCCGGATGCTTCTTGGCAAACTGCCATTGCAGCGCCCGCCCGAAAGCCTGTCCGGTCTGTGCGGCATCCGAAAGGATTTGCTTCATCCGGTCGTCAGGGTCGAAGGCCTTGCCGTGAACGATGCCGATCGCGGCGAGCTGTCCGGCAAGTTCGACGTCATAACTCGTAGCCGGTTCATTCTGGACGTTTTCGTTGAGCAGTTCGAAGAAACCGTAGTCGCTTGGAGGGATGGTGTTGAACGAAAGCCCGCTTCCCTCGATGAATTTCATCTCCGGAATCTCGGGCTCACCTGCAAGACGAACCTTCCCCTCCAGCGCTTCGGCAATAGAGGTGCCGAAGCTGCCGGGTTTATAGGCGTAAATCTTGAGGTTCTGTTTGACGTTGTCGACGGCGGGCTTCGGATCGTCACCGTTTGCGATGAAAGCCCTCAGCGCATAGAGAACCGTATTGGTTTTCGCATGAGCAACGAAATAACCTCCTTCCGGAAGCGGGCCGTCATAGTCAGGTCCCACGATAAGATATTTACCACCAAGGCCCCGGTCCGGGCCCGGCTTGCCGATATCGATCACCCACTGGAACCACATGTCGTTGAGCGTGCCGAGACCATCGGTCGGCTGGTCGATCACCACCGGACCTTCGGAAAGATCGATATAGGCCATGTAGTAGACCGTGTCGGCGTTCGCGGTCAGGAACAGTGACGTGGAGTCCATGAGATCGGAGAAAATGATGACGTCGCCGCTGCCTGCACCAACGCTTTCCATGCCCTTCTTGATCGCAAGTGCGGAAGCGCCGCGGAAACTGTTGTTGTAGGCATTGATCGCACGTGTGAAATCAATCGTGTCGAAAACGGTTTGCGCCGTCTTGTCGGTCGGCGCGCCCTTGTTGAATTCCAGCGTTCCTATGCGCGTATCGACGGTTTGGGGCGCGGACATTGCCTTGAGGACGTCGGCAGAAACATCCGCAAATGCGACTCCACTCGATCCGAAAGCGGATGCGGTCAGCAGTGATACTGCAACGCCGATCTTCCGATAGTGAGTTAATGATTGCATTCTATCCTCCACTCGAAAACCAACTGTCTGTGATGGAAGCCCCGGGCAAATTTGCCTTCACGGCCATGTAAGCAAGAAAGTATGTCGTACGCGACGGGACAGCCTCGTCATTTCACGACAGGCGTCCGTATTATCTTCAAAAACGACGTCAATGCTGGCTCTGACAGGTTTTCCGGTATTCGGTCGGTGTTACGCCAGTCCATTGCCGGAAGGACCTCGAAAAATTCGAGGCGTCCTGAAACCCGAGTTCAAGTGCAATATCGAAAATTCTAAGGTCGGAATCCTGCATCAGCCGCAACGTTTTCTCGAACCGGATCTGCGACAGGAGTTCAGAATAGTCTTGTCCGAGCGCGCGCAGTCTTCGTTGCAGTGTGCGCGGGTGCACCCCCAGGGCCTGGGCCACATGTTCCAGCCCGGATTGCCCTTCAGGCATCAGTGTCATGATAACCTGCCGCAACGATCCCAGAAAATCATTGCCGGGTGTCGCGGTATCAAAAGCATCCTTGTCGCTGACAGCGCCGCGGCAATCTTCATGCCGGTGCACAGGAAGACTGAGCAAGGCCGCAGGAAAGGAAAACCCGCTGTATCTGGATTGTCGAAATTCCGGCTCGCAGAATTCCTCCCGCAGTATCGAGATGTCGTTGAGGTCGGGTGTAAGGACAATGCTCGGTTGCCAGTTCCGGCCGGCTGCAAGCCGGATCATGTCGCGCATCAGTGTAAGTGCACAGTGCCGTGCGTAGCGGCTGCCGGGCTTTGTTTCGTGAACGTAGGTGTGGAGGAAAAAGGCCATGTCCTTGGTCTTGCGCATCCACCAGACACGCTCTGCCGAACTGTAGAGCGAGAATGTTGATTGAACCTTGTTCAATGCGTCGTTCAAGGTCAGAGAACGGTAGAGGCTTCGGCCGAAAGCCCCGAGCTCCACGACGCGAAAGTTCCTGCCGACCAGGATGCCGAAATCTTCACGTCCGAGTTTATGAGCGCCCTTTTCAAGGAAGCTATGCGCGAGATGAACGGGGACCAGCGCCTCTCCGTCCCGGTGCACGATCGCCGGCACCAGATCCCGCTCGATACCGCGATCAATGGACACACCCGCCGTGTCGAGAAATTCGACAAACGGCAGATAGGCACTCCCTCGAACCTGCGGCACCGGAGTCATGCGAACAACCTTCGCGTATTCAACAATTTTGCGAAATTACGATACGTAAGTAACAATGACAATGCGAATCGGACGAGAGCCGTGGTTTCACTTTGTCTTGCACTTTCATATTCTTGCATTCAGATCCTTGAACCAATGAAGTCTGGCTTCCGGAAGGATCGGAAGCCAAAATGGATGGGACGGCAATCTGCATCACAAATCGGCTCCGAGTCAGTTCCCAACAGTCACCGTCGAGCAGGAACGACAATCAGCCCCCGTCTCCAGCGTCCTGACGATGGCGCCGGGGACGAGGTCCTGCATGCGGCATTGGGCCGGCAGGACGACGGAGCGGTCGTGGGCCACCTTCACATAGCGATGGGGCAGGCGTATTTGGAAAGCGTATTCCATAGGCCAGGAAGCTCGGCTCTTTCGGATTGCTGCCGACTAAGAGCTGACTTGGGAAACGCCCTTATCAGTGTCCGTTTTGCGCCCTCAGTTCGGACGTTCGCTTGAGGCCCTGGTTTGTGTTCAAAAAGCTGGCTTTGAACTTATGCGGCAGCAGGAGTGAGAAGCGCGGATGGTTTATGTCAGGTGCCTTCTGTCCGCCTCAGCTTTTCTTTAAAGTTCCATTTTCAACCCTGCCGGAGGCCCCGAAGGTGTAACCAACTCCGTAGACAGACTTTATGGGCTGCTCTGACGTCGTTCTGCCGTGGATCTTGCGTCGCAGCCTGCTGACAACCGCATCGAGATGCCGATTGTCGAATTGGGTCTGCCGTCTTGAGAGAACCCGGGAGAGCTCGTCTCGTGTGCAGGTTTCACCGGAACGTTCGATCAGCGTGCTGACAAAGACGTTTTCCGTTGCCGTCAGCGGTACCACCGCCCCATCGGGCGCCAACAGCTTCCATGCGGTCGCGTCCAGATGCCATTGCGGCTGGGATCCCGCCTGCGTTTCAGGTGTCAGTCGCCGTAACAGGCTTTGCACCGCCGCGCAGATTTCCCGCAAACTGGTGTGTTTGACGAGATAGATGTCAGCGCCGCTGTCAAAGCCCTGGACGCGGCTTTCCGGATCGCCATGGGCCGTTAGCATGATGATGCCGCAGTTGAGTCTGGCACGAATGTCTTGCGCCAGTTCGAAGCCGTTACCGTCGGGGAGCGAAATGTCGAGAATGATGACGTCGGGCAGTTCGGAAGCGTCCAGTCTGGCGCGCATGTCCGCCTTGGTTCCGACACCCACGGCATCGAAGCCGTTCAAACCCATATAGTCGACGAGATCCGCGCGCAGGGCGTCTTCGTCTTCGACGATCAGAATACGGCTCATTCGGCCTCCACCGTCATGCGTTCCTTCGTTTGCTTGGGCATGGGCCCGGCTCTCGGAAGATGAAGCCGGGCAAGCGTACCGCCGTGTTCCCGTCGGTGCAGCTCGAGGCCACCGTCATGATAGTCGAGCAACTGTCGGCAGGTGTGAAGGCCGAGGCCGCTGCCACCGGTGCCGCTGGTGTTGGACGCACGATAGAAGCGGAAGCCGATCTGGCCGATTTCCTCTTCGGGAATGCCGATCCCGCGATCCGCGACCTCGATAACCAAACGGTCGTCCCTTACGGAAAAGTCGACTTCAACGGGGGCCGTCACACCGGAATATTTCAGAGCGTTGTCGATCAGGTTGACGATGACGGTCTTGAGCATCTCGACATCCGCCTGGAAACCGGGAAGTCGAACGACGCCGGTGAATGTCAGTCGTTTGCCGAGCGCGGCATGCTCGAAATGCTGCTGGATGTCGCTCACCAGCGCCGGTATGTCGACCGTTTCGATCTTCAGCACACCTTCTTCCTGGCGCTCGCTCGACAGAAACCGGTCGATCAGCATGGTCATGCGGGACACGGCTTCGTCAATGCCGCGAATCCGCCTGGAGACGGGTTCCTCGGGATTGGGCAGCATCACGGACAGCATGTCGCTGGCATAACGGATTGCCGCCAGCGGTGTGCGGAACTCGTGACTGACCATGCGCATCAACTGGCGCTGTTCCTTGCGGGCGGTCTTTTCACCCTCCAGGCTGGTCGAAAGTTCCTGTTCCAGCCGCCGCCTGATCGAGATTTCCCGGGCCAGCGCGGAATTGCGGTCGCGAAGGTCCATGGACAAGCGCATGCCAACCATGAACACAAGGCAGATGAAGAAGCCGGTGATGAATACGTGGCCCTGGAAGAAGTACCAGGCGTTAATGTCACTGAGTACCCGCCTGTTGGCAAAGGTCGCGGGATGCAAATGGACCAGTGCGCTTTGAAGCAGGCTTGCGCCGACATATTCGGCAAGCAGGGCAATGGTGATCCAGCGCAGAAAGCGCGGCTGGCTACGGTCCACGGCAAGTGTGCGGATCATGAGCCCCATCATGACGGTGGTGAAGGCAGTCGAGGCGTGAATGCGAACTGCAAGATTTTCCGGAACGAAGGTGACCGCGGCAGTCCAGGAAACGAACTGGGCAATGAGACATGTTATGCCGATCCACAAATACCGCTTCTGGCCGAGAAAGCGCGCAAGCCCGTCCGCCCACAGCACAAGGCCGAACTTGATGACCATGTTGTCCGTGACGATGCGTAGGAGGGACGGGTCGGGCCCGCGCTGCAGATAGAGAAACAGTCCCACGGCGATGGCTACGAACCCGGCGGCTATGACCTTGAGTTCATATATTTGCCGGCAGAAAATCCAGACGAGCATCCAGGCGGTTGCCATGAAGGCCGTTGTGGTAAATTCCAGCAGCAACATCGTCTTGAGGTCGATCATGGGTCTTTGATGGCCGAACGCCGCACCCGGTTCAAGTCACAGATTGGTGCCGCGGATAAGAGCTGCCTTCTTTGTGAGCAAGTGTCACCGAAAGGCGGCAACTCTCGTCAGAATCTGTCAGAATTGATTAGTATTGATAGGTAGAATCCGGGACTTGCCTATCTGTAATTACACCAATGTTTGCCGTCGTGGGCACAGGACGACGCGGCAATGGGAGTAATGCAGGACATGGCAAAGGCAATCCGGAACCACCGCACGCGGCATGCTGCGGGCAAGAACGCCTGTCTTTCTATCCGCCGGGAGCGCGCGTCTCTGGTGGCTTTCCTCCTGCTGACTACGGCGCTTGTCCCCACGGACGTCCTTGCCGGCGATGATCTTCCGTCCGGGGGGCGGTTCACCCATGGCAACGGCACGATCATCCTCAATGGAACCCGTATGGACATCCGCCAGGCGGCGGAAACAGGCATCATCACCTGGGACGGGTTTTCCGTCGGGTCGGACAAGCGGGTGCATTTCGACAATGGCAACGGCGCCACGCTCAACCGGGTGACCGGCAATCTGCCCAGCACCATCGATGGCAGCCTGACGGCTTCCGGCAGTGTGTTCCTGATCAATCCGGCAGGCGTCACGGTGGGCAGCGGCGGGCTGGTTTCGACCGGAGGCTCCTTCGTCGCCTCGACACAGGATGTTTCCAACGCCGATTTCCTGAATGGCGGCGGCATGACCTTTTCCGGTTCCAGCACCGCCGAGGTCCGCAATGCCGGCACGATCCGCTCCGCGCAGGGAGATATCGCGCTGATCGCGCGGCGGGTGGCAAACACGGGCCGCCTTGAGGCGCCGAACGGCACCGCCGGACTCGCTGCCGGCTATGAGGTTCTGATGAAGGAAACGGCCGATGCCGACGGCCTGCTTTCGGTCTCTGTCGGCGGCGCGGATACCGAAGCCGTCAATTCCGGCACGATCGAGGCGGCCAACGCGGAAATCCGTGCCAATGGCGGCAATGTTTATGCGCTGGCGGGCAACACGGAAGGCGTCGTCAAGGCCACCGGCGTCAGCACCACCGGCGGCCGGATTTTCCTGACGGCCGGCAACGCGGGCAAGGTACGCGTCACAGGCAGGGCCAAGGCACGAAAGCTGGCGGAAAACGTACCGGTCCCCGGAGCCAAACCGGCAAGCGAGGGGGGGAACGTCACCGTCACGGGTGGTGAGATCACCATTGCCGGAACGCTCGACGCCTCGGCCGAAAGCAATGGCCTCAAGGGCGGTGAGATCATGATCTTTGCAGAGGACACGGCGAGGGTTTCCGGTTCGCTGAGTGCGCGGGGCGGGACAGGCGGCGAAGGCGGCTTCATAGAGACCTCCGCGAAGACCAACGTCGATTTCACGGGAGTAACGGTCGACACCTCCGCCGCAGGCGGCACCACCGGACTGTGGCTGATCGATCCGGAGGATATCATCGTCGATGCAGCGGGGGCCGCGACCATCGCCGGCAATCTCGGCAGTTCCAACGTCACGTTGCAGACCACCTCGACGACGGCAAGCGGCCCGATTGCCGGAACGGCCGGCGGCGACGGTGACATCACGATCAATTCGGCGATCAGCTGGTCGAGCACAAACACGCTGACGCTGAACGCTTACAACGACATCACGATCAACGCGGCCATCGACGGCCAGAACGGTGGGCTGACCCTCTTGGCCTACGGCAACAGCGGTGCGGACAATGTCGGCACGATCTCCACGGGGGCGGGCGGCGCCGTGGATGTCGACAGTTTTACGCTGACCAGAGGTGTCTGGGACCAGGTCGGCGCTGGCCTGCCATCGTTTGCCGCGAACAACATGAACATTGGCGGTTACCGTACCTTCATCCGTGCGCTGGGTGGCGACGGCACCTACCTCAACCCATACCAGCTCTTCGATATCTATGGCCTGCAAGGGATCGCGGTGCAGGACCAGCGCGTCAGCACCGGTTCCTTCGATTACAGCCTCTATTATGAACTCGCCAACGATATCGATGCGTCAGCCACATCGTCCTGGAATGGTGGAGCGGGCTTTGACCCTGTCAACTTTAATGGAAGCCTGGACGGCAAGGGGCATACGATTGACCGGCTCTACATCAACCGGCCCGCAGAAGACAATGTCGCACTCATAAGCTACTGGCAAGACAACTATTTCACCTCGGGGCGAGACCTGGAGATCAAGGACCTCACACTCACCGACGCGTCTGTCACCGGAAACAGCCAGACGGCGATCCTGGTTGGCGATACCGGCGGAGGGAACTACCACGGCCACAACA
>MDSW01156436.1_pt1 | contig 12238 bp, 14 predicted proteins | sample 811171 | NCBI WGS metagenome assembly MDSW01 (sample SAMN05326641, study PRJNA326480) | marine metagenome | isolation source: seawater | place: Atlantic Ocean: North West | collected 2012
TAAATTTACAATTTGATTTAATTCTTTTTATTTTAGAAATATTTTTTTTTGATTTTTCTAAAACAAAAATTGTTTTTGATAATTTTTTGCTATGTATGGCTCTAAGTATCGATGAACCTATTAAACCACATCCTATTATTAATATTTTTTTAAACATTGGTGAAAATTTTATTTATGTTTTTTATAAATAATTTGTTCTCTAAACTATTTCCAATTGTTAACCTTAAACAATTTTTAATCCCATAAGTTTTTGTTTCTCTTAGTATTAAACCCTTTTTTTGTAATTTTTTTTCAATATTACCTGCAGAAAATTTACACTTACTAAAATTTAGCAAAAGAAAATTACCACTTACTTTATTAGTTGTAATATTATGATTTTTCAAATTATTTATAATTAATTTGCTCCAAAATAAATTATGTTTTATTGATTTATTAATAAATTTTTTGTCTTTTAAAGATTCTATAGCACATAATTGTGCAATCTTATTTACATTAAATGGTGGTTTAATGATATTTAATGCATCAATTATCTTCTTGCTCCCATATCCCCAACCTATTCTTAGTGCTGCAAGACCATAAATCTTTGAAAATGTTCTCAAAATAAATACATTTTTAAAATTTTTAAAAATATTTAAACCTGATGAGTAATTACTATCCTTCATATATTCATCATACGCATCATCTATTACTAACAAAATTCTGTTGCTTAATCTTCTTCTCAAATAAGTTAACTCTTTCTTGTATAAGTAAGTTCCAGTTGGATTATTTGGATTTGCCAAAAAAACAATTTTAGTTTTTTTAGTAACTTTTTTTATTATCTCCTCAACAGATACTTTAAATTCTTTTTCTTTGGAATAAACTACTTTTGCTCCAACTATCGAAGCATAAATTCTATACATTAAAAAGCTGTATTCTGGTACTACCACTTCATCTCCTGGCTTTAAAAAAAGCTGGCACAACATTTGAATTACTTCATCTGATCCAGAACCACAAATTATTTGATTAGAATTACATTTAAATTTTCTAGATATGAACTTTCTTAATTCTTTAGCTCTACTATCTGGATATTTGGAAATTTTGATATCTTTATTTTTTAAAATCCTTTTTACTCGGGGACTAAAGCCTAAAGCAGATTCATTCGCAGATAGCTTAATCACATTTCTTTTTTTTTTTAAAAAAGATTTTCCTGGCTTATAAGCCCTTATATTTATTCTTTTAAAACTTGGCAAAGTCATAATTTACAATATTTTTGTAACCTTATAGATAAAAAATTGACATATAAAAAGGTATAATGTATGTAACTCCTGCGCTGATTTAACTGAATTGCGAGCGCTTAAAAAAAACCGCTAAATAAGTTTTTTTCCTCACAATTCATTACTAGCGTATTTATGAATGATAATAAAAACATAAAAACTATAATTATAAATAAACCACTGAAGTTAGATTGTGGTAAAATTATAAATAATTATCCAATTGCATATGAAACATTTGGCACTTTAAATGAAAAAAAAAATAATGCTATTTTAGCATTTCATGCTTTAACGGGTGATCAATTTGTTACAGGTATAAATCCAATAACTAATAAAGCTGGTTGGTGGTCATATGCAGTGGGGCCTTCAAAAGCAATCGACACTAATAAATTTTTTGTAATTTGTGCAAATGTTATTGGAGGATGTATGGGTTCATATGGACCTTCAAGTATTGATTCGCAAACTAATAAAACATATGGGACAAATTTTCCTGTAATAACAATAAACGACATGGTTAATGCTCAATTTAATCTTTTAGAATTTTTTAAAATTGAGAAATTATATAGTGTAGTGGGAGGATCAATGGGAGGAATGCAAGTATTGCAATTTGTTGCAAATTTTCCAAATAAAACTAAAACTGCAGTACCTATAGCTTGTACAGCAAGTCATTCGGCACAAAATATTGCTTTTAACGAACTTGGTAGGCAGTCAATAATGGCCGACTCTAATTGGAAAGAAGGAAATTATTCAAAGTTAGATTTATCTCCTGATAAAGGCCTGGCAGTTGCAAGAATGGCAGCACATATAACATATCTTTCTAAAAAAGGTTTACAGGAAAAATTTGGAAGAAAACTCCAAGAAAGAGATGATTTAAATTTTAGTTTTGACGCAGACTTTCAAATTGAAAGCTACCTAAGATATCAAGGATCTATATTTGTTGATAGATTTGATGCAAATAGTTATTTGTATATTACTAGAGCTATGGATTATTTTGATCTAGTTAAACAATATAATGGAAATTTATATAAAGCTTTTGAAAAAACAAAAACAAAATTTTTTATAATTTCTTTTACTTCTGATTGGTTATATCCAACTTCTGAAAACAAAGAAATTGTGATAGCATTAAACTCCTGTGGTGCAAATGTTAGTTTTATCGAAATAACTAGTGATAAAGGACATGATTCTTTCTTACTAGATGTTCCTGAATTTTTAAAAACAGTAAAAAATTTTTTAGAGACAAATTATAAATAAATATGAAAAAAGAGTTTCAGATAATTTCAGATTTAATTGAAAATAATACAAGAGTATTAGATGTTGGTTGTGGTGATGGAACCCTAATAAAATATTTAAAAGATAATAAAAATGTCGATACAAGAGGGTTAGAAATATCCAAAAATAATGTACAAAAATGTATAAGCAAAGGCCTTTCAATAATTGAAGGTAATGCGGAAAAAGATTTACATCAATTTCCAGATTTGTCATTTGATTATGTGGTATTGAGTCAAACTCTTCAAGCATTCTACTATCCTGAAAAAGTCATAGAGGATCTTTTGAGAGTTGCTGATAAAGCAATAGTAACAATACCTAATTTTGGATATTGGAAAGTTAGATTACATCTACTTTTTAAAGGAACTATGCCAATAACAGAGAATTTACCTAATGAATGGTACAATACTCCAAATTTGCATATGTGTACTATTAAAGATTTTTTTAACTTTTGTTTTAAAAAAAAAATTAAACTTTATAAATCTATCGCACTAAATGGAGAAAAAACTTCAATAATTGATGAAAAAAATATAAATATAAAAAATATTAATTCTGAGCTAGGAATATTTTTAATAACTAAATAAAATGAAAATAAAGATTATTCCATGCCTAACAGATAATTATTCGTATATAATTATTGATGAAAGTAACAAAAAAACTTGTGTAATTGATCCAAGTGAAGCAGAACCTGTAATTAATTATTTAGAAAAAAATAATCTTAAATTAAATTGGATTTTAAATACACATCATCATTACGATCATGTCGGTGGTAATACTCTCTTAAAAGCAAAGTATAATGCAAAAGTAATAGGATTTTCAGATGATTATAAAAGAATCCCTAAAATTGATATTTTAGTAAATGATGAAGAAATCTGGAAAGAAGATAATTTTGAAGCCAAAATAATTCATATACCAGGACACACGCTTGGTCATATATCTTTTTATTTTTATAAAGAAAAAAATTTATTCACAGGAGATACATTATTTTCATTGGGATGTGGAAAAATTTTTGAAGGAACATATTTACAAATGTTTAATTCATTAAATAAAATCAAAGGATTACCTCTAGATACAAAAATTTTTTGTGGACATGAATATACATTAAAAAACTCAGAATTTTGTTTTAAGTATGACTCAAAAAATAAAAATTTAAAAAAAAAAATTGTAGAAATAAAAAAAAAGATAAAAAATAAATTACCTACAATACCTACAACTATAGGAGAAGAATTAGATTGTAATATTTTTTTAAGATCAAATAATTTAAAAACCTTTTCAAAATTAAGAGATTTAAAGGATAATTTTTAAGTTATTCAGCTTGACTATAATCTAGTCAAGACTATATTGCTGTTTATAAATTTTAGGATAAACAATGTCATATGCAGTTATACAAACAGGTGGAAAACAATATAAAGTTAAAGCTGGAGAAATTCTTAAAATAGAAAAACTGAAGGATACTAAGCCTGATCAAAAAATTGAGTTTAAAGAAATATTGGCTTATGGAGATGATAGTAATATCGAAGTAGGATCACCACTAGTAAGTGGCGCCAAAGTTGAAGCAAATTTGATAAAAAACGGAAAAAATAGAACTATATTAATTTTTAAAAAAAGAAGAAGAAAAAATTCAAGAAGAAAAAATGGACACAGGCAAAGATTTACACTGATTAAAATAGATAAAATTTTTTCTAAGGATGGTAAATTATTATCAGCAGTAGAAAAAAATGAAAAAAAAGGCGAAACAAAAACTAAGTAGCTAGGTAGGTTATGGCAACAAAAAAAGCGGGTGGATCATCGAGAAATGGACGTGACAGTGCCGGTCGAAGACTGGGAGTAAAAAAATATGGTGGTCAACTAGTTATACCAGGAAATATAATTGTTAGACAAAGAGGAACAAAAATTTTTCCAGGGAAACATGTAAGTATGGGTAAAGATCATTCAATTTTCTCGTTAATTAAAGGTAAAGTTGAATTTAAAAAAACTAAATCAGATAGAACATTTGTTTCTGTAAAACCCAATTAATCAATACAACTAACAAATTATAGAGTTGTATTATGAAATTTCTTGATCAAGTAAAAATTTACGTTAAAGCCGGTGATGGCGGCAGTGGATCGCCTAGTTTCAGAAGAGAAAAATTTATTGAATTTGGTGGTCCTGATGGAGGAGACGGAGGCAAAGGTGGTTCTATAATTTTAAAATCTGAGAGAAATTTAAATACTTTAATTGATTATAGATTTCAACAACATCACAAAGCTGAACGTGGAGAAAATGGAGCAGGTAAAAATCGTACAGGAAGAAATGGAAAAGATCTAATTTTAAAAGTTCCAATCGGTACACAAGTATTTGAAGAAGATAACAAAACTTTAATTTATGATTTTAAAAATCAAAATGAAGAATTTGTAGTCGCCAGTGGAGGAAAAGGAGGTCTTGGAAATACTAAATTTAAAAGTTCTACAAATAGAGCCCCAAAAAAATTTACCAAAGGATCTACAGGTGAAGAATATATTGTTTGGCTTCAACTAAAAACTATAGCTGATATTGGAATAATTGGGTTACCTAATTCAGGAAAATCAAGTTTGTTAGCAGCAATTACAAGAGCTAGACCAAAAATTGCAAATTATAAATTTACTACATTAAATCCAAATTTAGGTGTTGCAATTTATGATGATAAAGAAATAACTCTTGCCGACATCCCTGGATTAATTGAAGGAGCTCATGCCGGAGTAGGACTAGGTATAAAATTTTTAAAACATATTGAGAGATGTAAAACTTTATTGCATTTAATTGATATTACTCAAAAAGATCTAGAAAGGTCATATAAGCAAGTAAGAGAGGAATTAAAAAAATATAATAAAAACTTATTAAAAAAGGAAGAAATTATTGTTCTTAACAAGATCGATTTAATTGATGAAAAAACATTACTAAAAATAGTAAGATCTTTTAAAAAAAATAAAAGATCAGAAATATTAACAGTTTCTACTATGGAGAAAAAATCAACATTAAAAATTAAAACTAAGTTATTATCTTATGTATCTTAAAAATTCTAAAATAATTGTCATCAAAATAGGTTCATCTTTATTAATAGATGATGATAAAAAAATTAGAAAGAAATGGTTATTGGAGTTTTCTAAAGATATTAAATATTTAATAAATGAAAATAAAAAAGTAATTATTGTAAGTTCAGGAGCAATCGCAATAGGTTGCCGAAAATTAAATTTAGCTAAAAAAAATCTTAAGCTCGATAAAAGTCAAGCTATAGCATCAATAGGTCAAATAGAATTGATGAATTTATTTAATCAAATATTTTCTAAAAATAAAATAAATATTTCTCAAATTTTACTTACTCTAGAAGATACAGAACAAAGAAGAAGGGCGTTAAACGCAAAAAGAACATTTGAAAATTTATTTAATTTAAATTTTGTACCAATTGTTAATGAAAATGACAGCATAGCAACATCTGAAATTAAATATGGTGATAATGACAGACTTGCATCAAGAGTAGCACAAATTTCTGGAGCAGACTCCTTAATACTTCTGTCTGATGTAGATGGACTTTTTACAAAAAATCCTAAGCTTAATAAAAATGCACATTTATTAAAAGAGGTTAAAGATATAAACAAAGATATATCAAAAATTATAACTAGAGGTATAGGTGAGCATGGATCAGGAGGTATGAGGACCAAGATTGATGCAGCGAAAGTTTGTCAATTATCAGGATGTTCAATGGCTATAGCCAATGGTTTACCTCTAAGACCGATAAAAAAAATAATTGAAGAAAATAATTGTACCTGGTTTTTACCAAAGGTTTCTAAATTAGATGCCAGAAAAAAATGGATTATTAGTTCTATATCACCAAAAGGAGAATTGATGATTGATGATGGAGCAAAAAGAGCTTTGATGAAAGGAAAAAGTCTTTTAGCTGCTGGTATAAAAAATGTTATAGGAAAATTTAATAAGGGTGACCATATTAAAATTATAGATAAAGATAATAAAGAATATGCAAGAGGTTTGAGTTCTTTTTCATCAGACGAAATTTTAAAAATTAAAGGACATCATTCAAATGAAATTAAAGAACTATTAGGTTATATTTCCAAGTCTGAAGTAGTGCATAAAGATGATATGGTAGAATTATAAAATGAGTAAATATTTAAATACTTTAGGAAAAAATGCAAGAAATGCTATTTTAAATAAAATTGATTCAAAAACTAAAAATAAGGTTTTAAAAAAATTCATATTTTTAATTAAAAAAGAAAAAAAAAGTATATTAAGAGCAAATTCAAAAGATGTAAAATATGCGTCAAAAAAATTAAAAAAAAATTTAGTTGAAAGGCTTTTATTAAATCCAAAAAAATTAAATTTAATTACAAAATCAATTAAAAATATAATTAATTTAAAAGATCCAGTCGACAATATTTTAGACGAATGGAAAAGACCTAATGGATTAAAAATAAAAAGAGTATCAATACCCATTGGTGTAATAGGAGTAATTTATGAGAGCAGACCAAATGTTACTTCTGATGTCTCAAGTCTATGCTTTAAATCTGGTAATGCTGTTATTTTAAGAGGTGGCTCAGAAGCTATTAATACAAACAAAATTTTATCTAAATTGTTTAGAAAGGCACTTAAAAAAAATAAAATTAATCCAAATTTTGTACAACTAGTAAATTATAAAAATAGAAAATTGGTTGAATATATGCTTTCAAAAATGAATAAACATATAGATGTTATTATTCCAAGAGGAGGAAAAAACTTAGTAAAAAAAGTTCAAACAATATCTAATGTTCCTGTAATCGGCCATTTAGAGGGCTTGTGTCATACATATGTTGATAAAGACGCAAATTTAAAAGTAGCAACAAAAGTTATATACAATGCAAAAATGAGAAATACAAGTATCTGCGGAGCAACAGAAACAATTTTACTACATAAAAAAATTGTTAAAAAATTTTGTAATCCTATTTTAAAAAAATTAGAAGAAAGTAAATGTAAAATTTATGGAGATCAATTTTTAAAAAAATATTTTAAAGGTAAGATTTATAAAGCAAAAGAAAAAGATTGGTCTAAAGAATATTTATCTCCTATAGTATCTGTAAAATGTGTCCATAATTGTAATGAAGCAATTTATCATATTAATAAGTATGGAACAATGCATACAGACTGTATAATTACTAAAAATAATTTAACAGCAAAAAAATTTTTAAAAAATGTTAAAAGTTCAATTGCTATACATAATGCTTCAACTCAATTCGCAGATGGTGGGGAATTTGGTTTTGGAGGAGAAGTTGGAATTTCAACTAGCAATCTTGCGCCAAGAGGACCAGTGGGATTAAAACAGTTAGTTTCTTATAAATATGAAATAATCGGTAATGGCCAAATCAGAAAATAAATTTCAAAATTATAAAAAAAAAACTGGTATTTTAGGTGGTACATTTGATCCTGCTCATAAGGGACATTTACAGATTTCTAAAGAAGCAAAAAAAAAATTTAAACTCAATCAAGTTATATGGGCGATTACAAAAAAAAATCCATTTAAAAGAAAAAGTTATTTTACTTTAAAACAAAGAATTAATTATTCAAAAAAAATTACAAAAAAGCATAGATTTATTAAAGTCAAATATTATGAAAAAATAATTAATTCAAATAAAACACTTGATTTAATAAATTATTTAAAAAAAAAAATTAAGCAAGATATCTATTTTATAATGGGAGCTGACAACCTTATAAATTTTCACAAGTGGTATAAATGGAAATTGATTTCGCAAAAATGTAACATTTTAGTATTTGATAGACAGGGCTTTAAAAAAAAATCTTTAAAATCAATAACATTTAAACAATTAAATCAAAATAGATTAGAATTTGTTAAATTTAAAAAAGTTAATATTTCTTCTTCTCAATTAAGAAAAATTTGATAAAATTTTATTAATTAATGGATAAAATTTCCGACCTTAAAAAAATAGTCCTCGATACATTAGACTCAAATAAGGCTTTAGACATAGTCAGTATTGATCTTAAAGATAAAAGCTCAATAGCTGATTATATGATTATTGCAAGTGGCACTTCCTCAAGACATATTCAAGCTTTGTCCGAGCAAGTTTTGGAAAAATTTAAAAACTATGGAATTAAAAACTGTAAAATTGAAGGAAAAAATAGCAATGAATGGAAACTAATTGACGGTATAGATGTAATCGTACATATATTTAATCCAGAAAAAAGAAAATTTTATGAAATTGAAAAAATTTGGTCTGAACTTATTCCTAAAGAAAAGGTTTTAATATGAAAAAAATTAAAAACACATTTTATATAATATTTATATTTATTTTTTTAATATCAAAAAGTTTTGCTACATCAGGAAAAAATATTTATGATAAAATTGATTTATTTAGTGAAGTATTAGATAAAATTAATAGAGAATATGTGGATGAAATTGATCAAAGCAAATCTATGGATGCCGCAATAAACGGAGTTTTACAATCTTTGGATCCTTACTCAGCCTATATGACACCAGAAATGTTTGATAGTATGCAAACAGAAACAAGTGGAGAGTTTGGTGGATTAGGTATCGAAGTAAGCATGGAGCATGGGGTCGTTAAAGTAATTTCACCAATAGACAATTCTCCAGCTTCGAGAGTCGGTGTAAAAGCAGGAGACTACATTATAAAAATAAATGATACTCAGGTACAAGGGAAGTCACTGTCAGAGGCAGTAGAACTTATGCGTGGTCCAGTTGGGTCAGATATTGAAATTACAGTAAGAAGAATAGGTGTAAAAAAAGCATTAACATTTACAATTACAAGAGAAATTATTGAAGTACAGTCAGTTAAATTTAAACTAATAGATAAAAAAGTTGGCTACATAAGATTAACTTCATTTAATGAAAACAGTGGCAACCAAATAAAAAAAAAATTAAAAGAACTCGATAAAGATCAAAATATCAAAGGTTATATTTTTGACCTAAGAAATAATCCTGGAGGATTATTATCTCAAGCAGTAAAAATTTCTGATTTTTTTTTAGAAGATGGTGAAATTGTATCAACAAAAAGCAGAAAAAGTTCTGAAAATAAAAAATACTTTGCTAAAAAAGGAGATGTAATAAATGGAAAAGCTTTAATTGTTCTTATTAATTATGGCTCAGCGTCAGCTGCAGAGATAGTAGCAGGTGCTTTAAAAGATCACAAAAGAGCAATAATCATTGGAGAAAGTAGCTATGGCAAAGGATCAGTGCAGTCAATTATTCCTCTAAAAAATAAAGGAGCAATTAGACTAACTATATCGAAATATTATTTACCATCGGGACAATCAATTTCAGAAGTTGGTGTAACGCCAGACATATTGGTATCTGAAGAATCTGAAGAATTTAAAATGAATACCAAAACTGATAATCAGCTAAATTTTGCTATTAAGCTTTTAAAAGGTTAATAATGTTAAAAAAGTTTAATAAATTACCACTTAGGAGTGGGGTTGGAATTGTTTTGCTAAATAAAATGAATCAAGTCTTTGTAGCTAAACGTATTGATAACCCAAAAGGTTTTTGGCAAATGCCTCAGGGAGGAGTTGATAAAAATGAGAATTATTTACAAGCTGCTTATAGAGAATTAAAAGAAGAAACTAGTATTGTTAATGTAAAACTCATTAGAGAGCTTGATGGTTATCTCAGCTATGAACTTCCACAACATTTATTAGGAATTATATGGAAAGGTAAATATAGAGGGCAAAAACAAAAATGGTTTGTTATGAAATTTTTAGGTGAAGATAATGAGATAAATATAAAAACAAAAAGTCCAGAATTCCTAGAATGGAAATGGCTAGAACTTAACAAAATTACCGATGTTGTTGTTGATTTTAAGTTAAACGTTTACAGAAAAGTAAAGGAAAAAGTAAACAAAATATTAGTTAATTGATAATAATTTTAATACATCAATTTTTTGATCAATTAAATATTTTTTTTGATCGTTAATATCGGTGTTTTCATTCAGTGAATTTTTAGCTTCTTTAATTAAATTCTCGATTTTATTTTTATCTATATTACTAAGATCAAAAATTGTGCTGGTAAGAATCGATAAATTATTATTTTTAAATTCTAGAATTCCGTCCTCTACATAATATTTTTCATCTTTAGATTTAGAAACAATTTTAATTATTCCTGGCTTCAAGAAGGAAATGATGGAAATATGATCTTTTAAAATACCCATTTCGCCTTCAAGAGATGGTACTATAACCTCGGTTACATCATCTTTTGTAAGAAAAGATTTTTCAGGGTTTACAATTTCAATACTAAATTCTTCGCTCATTATGCTGCAGCATCTTTCGCAATTTTTTCTGCTTTTTCAACTGCTTCCTCAATTGTTCCTACCATATAAAAAGCTGCTTCAGGCAAATGATCATATTCTCCTTTACAAATCGCATCAAAACCCTTTATTGTAGATTCTAGATCAACTAATTTTCCTGGCGATCCAGTAAACACTTCTGCAACAAAGAAAGGTTGAGATAGAAATCTTTGAATTTTTCTTGCTCTTGCTACTGTTAATTTATCTTCTTCTGAAAGTTCATCCATACCTAATATAGCAATAATATCTTGAAGTGACTTATAAGTTTGTAATATTTTTTGAACTTCCCTAGCAACCCTGTAGTGTTCATCTCCAACTATTCTTGGATCTAAAATTCTAGAAGTTGAGTCTAACGGATCTACAGCTGGATAAATCCCAATTTCAGCTATTTGCCTAGATAATACTGTAGTTGCATCTAAGTGAGAAAATGATGTAGCTGGAGCTGGATCTGTTAAATCGTCTGCAGGCACATATATCGCTTGAACAGAAGTGATAGAACCTTTGTTCGTAGTTGTAATTCTTTCTTGAAGATTTCCCATGTCTGTAGCTAATGTCGGTTGATATCCTACAGCAGAAGGGATTCTTCCTAATAATGCAGAAACCTCGGAGCCAGCTTGAGTAAATCTAAATATATTATCTACAAAAAAAAGTACATCTTGACCTTCTTGATCTCTAAAATATTCAGCTACTGTTAATCCTGATAATGCCACCCTAGCTCTTGCTCCTGGTGGTTCATTCATCTGACCGTAAACTAAAGCAGCTTTTGATCCTTTACCTTCTGGTTTTATTACTCCAGACTCTATCATTTCATGATAAAGATCGTTTCCTTCTCTAGTTCTTTCTCCAACTCCTGCAAAAACTGAAAATCCTCCATGTGCCTTTGCAACATTATTAATTAATTCCATAATAAGAACTGTTTTACCAACTCCTGCACCTCCAAACAAACCAATTTTTCCACCCTTTGCATATGGAGCCAACAAGTCCACTACTTTAATACCAGTCACTAAAATTTCTGTTTCTGTAGATTGATCATTAAATTCTGGTGCTGATCTATGAATAGGCCAACTTTCTTTAGTAGTAACCTTCCCTTTTTCATCAATAGGTTCGCCAATTACATTTATAATTCTTCCTAGAGTTTCCGGACCTACAGGGACTTTAATTGGTGCTCCAGTATCAGTTACTTCATCACCTCGTTTTAAACCTTCTGTTGCATCCATGGCTATAGTTCTGACACTTGATTCACCTAAATGCTGTGCAACTTCTAAAACTAGCCTATTGCCTCTATTATCACACTCTAATGCTGTTAATATTTCTGGTAAGTCTCCATCAAATTTAACATCTACCACTGCTCCAATAATCTGTGTAATTTTTCCTTTTCTCATAATTATAAACTTTCTGCTCCTGATA
>MDSW01025808.1_pt1 | contig 12237 bp, 10 predicted proteins | sample 811171 | NCBI WGS metagenome assembly MDSW01 (sample SAMN05326641, study PRJNA326480) | marine metagenome | isolation source: seawater | place: Atlantic Ocean: North West | collected 2012
ATACAATCCACCAAATTATGATGTAAATTATAGCTAGTCCAGTAATGCTCATTAAATTTTAACTAGATTGATGTTTGTAAAAGGTTTTTTGCCCGTTTTTTCTTTAGAATATTTTCTACAAACTGTCTTTAATGTATCAATTAAATTAGTTTCTTGTTTTTTACTGTTTAATGAATATGTTTTTGTTGTACTCTCAATTTCATCTTCCAATCCATTGATAAACTCGTCAACATGAAGTATAGGAAGTCCTCTAAAAGTTAAAACTGGTCTTTGATGAATATTTCCTTTTGGAGTGACCATTATAGTTACTTCCATATAACCGTTATTACTTAAATTTTTTCTATCCTTGATCGATTGAGAATCCTCATCTACACTTATGGATCCATCAAGGTAAAGTCTTCCACTTGGTGCTTTATCATAAACTTCAGGGTTATTGCCTGGTGAAAGTTTTACTATATCACCGTTTTCTACTTGTATTGGATAAGGCACCTGCATTTCTTTTGCAAAATTTATATGTTCAATCATATGTCTGTGTTCGCCATGAACCGGAATAATACACTTTGGTTTGACCCAATTATACATATCTTTTAAATCCTCTCTATTTGGATGACCTGAAACATGAACAAATTCATTTTCCTCAGAAATAACCTCAATACCGTTTTTTACTAACTGATTATGTAACTTATATAGTTTTTTTTCATTACCTGGTATTATTTTTGATGAAAATACTACAGAGTCATCTTTCTCGATGAAAACATCAGGATGCAAGGAATTTGATATTCTCATCATTGCACCCATGGGTTCACCTTGGCTTCCAGTACACAAATAAATAATTTTTTCTCTAGAAATTTTTTTTGCTTCTCTTGGATCTATCGGTTCTATAACATTTTTTAAATATCCACATTGTCTAGCAGCTTTATATATTCTATGCATTGATCTTCCTACTAAAGAGATTTGTCTTCCAGTTTTTTCTGCACAATAAAAAACAGTTTCCATACGGGCTACATTTGATGCAAATGAAGTTACGATAACTCTTTTTTTTAAACCGCTAATAATATTAAGCAAACTTTTTCTTACATCCGCTTCTGATCCTGATCTGCCTAAACTAAATACATTAGTAGAGTCACATATCATAGCCAAAACACCTTCTTTTCCAATTTCTTTTAATCTTTTAGAGTTTATCTCTCCTCCTATTAAAGGATTTGGATCAACTTTCCAATCTCCTGTATGAAGAACAGTACCTTCAGGAGTTTTAATCCTTAACCCATTAGGTTCTAAAATTGAATGAGTTAAAGTTATATATTCAATTTCAAAGGGTTCGAGCTTAACTGTTCCATTAAGATCAACTATGTTTAAATCTTTTGTTATATCTATATTTTTTTCTTTAAATTTTTCTTTAACAAGCAAAGCTGTAAAGGGAGTTGCAAAAATCTTACATTTTAATTTTGGCCATAAATGTGCAATAGCTCCGATATGATCTTCATGAGCATGTGTCAAAACTATTCCTAAAAGATTTTCCCTTCTATCGACAATAAAACCTGGGTCAGCATAAATAAGATCGATACCAGGTAAGCTGTCGTCAGCAAATGTTACACCAATATCAACCATTATCCATTTATGTTCGCTGGGTTTACCGTAGGCAAAAAGATTCATATTCATGCCAATTTCACCTGATCCACCTAGGGGACAAAATAAAAATTCATTTTTCATTTTTTAAATTTAATCAAACTTGTAGCTCTTATAAGGCCATTTATAGTGATGTCTTTATTTACTTTAACTTTAGATTTCAATGATTTTTTAAATAAATATGAAAATCCTCCTGTAACTACTACTTTAAAAGATTTTTTAGTTTCATTTTTTATTAGTCTTATAATATTATTAATTAATCCATTATAACCCCAAAAAAAACCTGATCTGACTGCAGAGATTGTGTTTAAACCAATTACTTTATTAATTTTTTTTAAATTAAGTTTAGGAATTAAACTAGCTTTGCTTATCAATGTTTTTAAAGACAATTTAACACCAGGTGCAATTACACCTCCATGGTATACATTTTTTATCAAAACATCAAATGTAGTTGCAGTTCCAAAATCTAAAATTATATAATTTGTTTTATTATTCAAGACACCTAAGGCATTAGCAATACGGTCAGATCCAATTTGTTTTTTATTTACCTTAATTTTAATAATTTTTTTTAATGCCAAATTTTTTAACTCAAAACATTTAATATTATAAAAATTTTCAAAATAAATTTTAATTTTTCTATATATTTTCGGAACTACACTAGAAAATAAACATTTTTTTATATCAGTTTTTTTAAATTTAACTTTTCCAAAATTTTTTTTAAGTAAATAGAAGTTAATATCATTAGTTTTTAAATTATATCTTTTGATAATTTTATTATTTGAATTAACAAAACAAATTTTTGTCTCTGTATTTCCTATATCACCGACTATTATCATAAAAGTTTGCTTGTAGCTGATGAATTGAGTTTTGGTAAAAAATCTTCATATATTTTTTTTAATCTTTGGATTATCTCATATTTGTTGATTTTTCTTTTAGACACATCCGTTAAATTTGTTGTTGGGTAATCACTTATATTTGGATTTTTTATCAAATTTATACCAATACCCACAACCATATACTTTTTTTTTTCTTTATTAACTATTTCTTGAAGAATTCCAGATATTTTTTTTTTGTTAATTAATAAATCATTTGGTGGTTTAATGCTAATTGTTTTCTTATAGTATAATGACAATAACTTTTTAATCAAAAAACAGTTAATATAAGTCATTTTTTTTAAAGGAATATTATATTTTTCAAAATTAAAAAAAATACTAACAAATAAATTTCCTTCTAAAGAGATCCATTTTTTTCCATATCTCCCTCTACCTTTTTTTTGATTATTGGCTATCACAATACCAGATCTATTTTTTGTATTTTTAATTATTTTTATTGCCAAATCATTAGTGCTATTAACATTTTTGAATTCAAACTTTTTCAATATCATTAAATTACGTTTATTTTCGAAACAATTTCAATTAATTTACCTGGGTATATAAAATAAAGTAAAATTAATATGGTCGAAAGACTTAAAGTGAATTTTATCCCTAAAGCGTGATCGGTATCATATTTTTCTTTTTCTATATCGAAATACATTATTTTCACCAATCTTAAATAGTAGAATGCTGCAATTACTGTTGACAGTAAACCAATTATAGCCAAATAATACATCGACTGTCCGAGTACAGCTTTGAAAATATAAAATTTTGCAAAAAAACCTGCTAGTGGAGGGATTCCCGCAAGTGAAAATAATATAACTAATAATGATAATGCAACAAGTGGATGATTTTTTGATAATCCTGATAAATCATCAATATTTTCATGATATTTATTATTCCTCTTTAACATAAATAAACAGCTAAAAAATCCAAAATTCATAACAAGATATATAGTAATATATAGTACGGAACTTTGAATACCTTCGTTTGTCCCAGTGCATAAACCTGCTAAAGCATAACCCATATGTCCAATAGAGCTATAAGCGATTAATCTCTTAAGATTATTTTGTCCTATTGCTGCTACAGCACCAAAAACCATTGAAGCAACAGACAAAAAAACTATTATTAGTTGCCATTGATCCATTACATTAAAAAATGGAACATATAAAAACCTAATGAAAACAGTTAAAGAGGCAATTTTTGGAGCTACAGCAAAAAATAATGTAACAGAAGTTGGCGATCCCTCATAAACATCAGGAGCCCACATATGAAAGGGAACTGCAGAAATTTTAAAGGCTAAACCTACAAGTATAAATACTATACCAAATGTTAAACCATACTGTTTGTCATTCATTATAATAGCAATTTCATCAAAATTTGTTGTTCCAGAAAAACCATAAATTAATGAACAGCCATATAATAATAAACCCGAAGATAGAGCACTTAAAACAAAATATTTTAGTCCAGCCTCTGAGGAACTCACATTGTCTTTATTAAAAGAAGCCAAGACATATAAAGCTAATGATTGTAACTCAAGTCCAATATAAAAAACTATTAAATCATTTGAACTAATCATTACAAATATACCTAAAATTGAAGAAAGTATTAATATTGGATATTCTATTTGAAATATTTTAAAAATTTTTAAATATTTTGATGAAGTTAACAAAACGAAAATCCCCGACAAAATTATCAAAAGTTTCATATAGGATGAAATAAAATCAATTTTATAACTGCCATTAAAAACAACTAAATTAGTTTTTATTGGATAGTTAAAAATCAAAACTAAAGCTCCTACAAGTGTGAGCATTGATAAAATATTGATCAAATTTGAACTATTTTTTTTAAATACACCTAAAATTAATAAAAACATTATAGAAATAGAAATAAATATTTCTGGGTAAATAAATAAAAGTTTATCCATTAGTGATATTAAAAATTGTTAAATTGAAATTATATCTTTCTATTAAATTGTTTATAGACACTTCGATGGTACTTAAAAGCGGCTCAGGGTAAAATCCAAAGAATAAAGTTGGTAAGGATAAACAAACAAGTATAAACAATTCAGATTTATTTAAATCATTTATATTTAAAAGCTCTTTATTTGTTAACTTTCCAAATATAACTCTCTTGTAAAGCCATAACATATAAGCAGCTCCTAAAATAACTCCCAAACTTGCTACCGCTGCTACAAAAAAATTGTCTTGAAAAGTTCCAATTAAAATTAAAAATTCACCAATAAACCCTGCTGTTCCTGGTAAACCAATTGCAGCCAATGTAAATATCATCAATAATATTGAATACTTGGGCATTGTTGAAACTAAGCCTCCATAAGTCTTTATAAGTCTTGAATGAATTCTATCATATAAAATTCCTACACATAAAAATAGTGCAGCTGAAACTAGGCCATGACTAATCATTTGAATTATGCTTCCTTCTAATCCTTGCTGTGTAGCAGTGAAAATACCAAGTGTTACAAAACCCATATGAGCAACTGATGAGTAAGCTATTAATTTTTTCATATCTTCTTGCATTAAAGCCACTAAAGATGTGTAAATTATTGCAATAAGACTAAGGGAATAAATTAATGGAGTAAATAAATCTGATGCAATTGGAAATAAACCAATTGAAAACCTCAAAAAACCATAACCTGCCATTTTTAAAAGTATTGCAGCTAAAAGTACCGAGCCAGCGGTTGGTGCTTCTACATGCGCGTCGGGTAACCATGTATGAAAAGGCCACATTGGTGTTTTGACAGCAAATGAACTGAAAAATGCCAACCATAATAAGTTTTGATAGTTAGGGTTAATTCCTAACTCATATAATTTAACTATATCTGTCGTTCCAGAGGATAAATAAATAAAAATTATAGCAATTAACATTAAAACTGAGCCTAAAAGTGTATATAAGAAAAATTTAAACGCTGAATAAACTCTTCTTTCACCTCCCCATATGCCTATAATCAAAAACATTGGAATTAATCCTCCTTCAAAAAATAAATAAAAAATAACTAAATCTAACGAGCAAAAGACACCAATCATTAAACTTTCCAGTATTAAGATTGCTATGAGAAAGTCTTTTAATCTTAATTTGATATTATTATTTACAGATATTACACATAAAGGGGTTATAAAGGTGATTAAAACAATAAATAAAATTGAAATCCCATCAATACCTACTTTGTAATTAATAAAATTTCCTAGCCATTTTTTTTCTTCAACGAATTGAAATTCAAATATTGATTTATCAAAGGATAGCCAAAGATAAATAGATATAAAAAAATTTACAGAAGTTACAAAAAGTGCAACATATTTAATTGTCTGTCGACTTTTTTGGCTTGATTCACTAGCAAAAAGTAGAAATAAAGCACCTACAGAAGGCAATAAAATAAGTGAAGATAAAATAGGAAAATCCATTAATTTAAAATTAAAAATGTTAAAATTGCAGAGAAACCTAAAAGCATAATAAATGCATATTGATAAATATATCCACTTTGAAATTTTTTAGCCTTAGCTGAAAAAAATTTAATTATTCTAGAAACTCCATCCGGACCAAATTTATCAATAATTCTGATATCTACGGATTTCCAAAAAAATAGACCAATCTTTTTTGAGGTATCCACAAAAATCAATTTAAATAATTCATCAAAATACCATTTATTAAGGAAGAAAGTATATAAAGACTTATTGGACTCAATGATAGAAGTAATAATTTTTTTATTTTTTATAAAAAGATAGTATGAAATAGGAATAGATAAAATTACTAAAATAGGTGTAATTATTATTATATATAAAGGTAGATGATCATTGCTTAATGGATTTAAAAATTTTATTGAGCTATTCCAAAAATAACTATTATCTGAATGATTTATAAATAAATCCTTAAATAAATAACCTACAAATATAGATCCAATTGTAAGAAAAATTAATGGTACAATCATAACAATTGGAGACTCGTGAATTTTCTCTTTTTTTATTTCTTGATTATTATATTGACCATGAAAAGTTTTAAATATTAATCTCCAGGAATATAATGATGTTAAAAATGCTGTTAGAATTCCTATAAACGCAGCTAAAGTACCCGTAGTATTGCCCTTTAAGTAAGCAAATTCTATTATTGCATCTTTTGAATAAAACCCTGACAAAAAAGGAAAACCAGTTAACGCTAAAGTTCCAATAATCATCATAACCCATGTGTAGGGAATTTTTTTCCAAACAGATCCCATGTTATTAATATTTTGTTCATTGTTAAAAGCATGAATTACAGATCCAGAGCCCAAAAATAGTAAGGCTTTAAAAAAAGCATGTGTAAATAAATGAAACATTGCAACATTATATGCTCCTACTCCAGCAGCAAAAAACATGTATCCAAGCTGACTACAGGTTGAGTAAGCTATTATCTTCTTTATATCAGTTTGAACTAGAGCTACTGTAGCAGCAAAAAAAGCTGTGGACATTCCAATTATTGTAATCACATTTAAAGCTAAAACAGAGTATTCAAAAATTGGAGAACATCTTACGACTAAGAAAACACCAGCAGTTACCATAGTAGCGGCATGTATTAAAGCTGAAACTGGTGTGGGTCCCTCCATTGCATCAGGTAGCCAAGTATGTAGAAAAATCTGTGCAGATTTGCCCATGGCTCCTATGAATAAAAGTAAACAAATTATATCTACAGATTTGACTGCTGTACCTAAAAAAGGAAAAGGGGGAGAATTGTTCGATAATGAAATTTCTTTGTTTACGTATTCAGAAATTTTAAGAAAAACTTCATCGTAATTAACTGTACCAAATAAATAAAAAATTAAAAAAATTCCTAGAGCTAACCCGAAATCTCCAACTCTATTGACTAAGAAAGCTTTTATAGCAGCTGCATTAGCTGTATCTTTTTTAAACCAAAAACCAATTAAAAAATATGAACATAGACCAACGCCTTCCCATCCAAAAAATAGTTGTAAAAAATTATCTGCTGTTACTAATGTTAACATAGTAAAAGTAAATAAAGATAAGTATGCCATAAACCTAGGCTTATGTGGATCATGAGACATGTAACCAATAGAATATATATGGACAAGCGCAGAAATTACTGTCACAACAACCAACATTACTGAGGAAAGTGGATCTATTTTTATAGACCAATTTACATTTAAAGTTCCTGAACTTATCCAAGATGCAATAACAACATTATTTTCATATCCGTTTATTATTACGTTATAAAAAATTAATATTGACAATAATGCTGATGTTATAACGAATAGACTTGTGATAATCTCGGAACCTCTATCTCCTATATATTTTCCAAAAAAACCTGAAACAATAGATGCTATAAGGGGAAGAAATATAAGTAAAATTTCCATTTTAACCTTTTAGGTTTTGAATTTTTTCAACATCAATATTTGAGGTATTACGATAGTAAACAACTATTATTGCTAGTCCTATTGCTGCCTCAGCAGCTGCTACTGTCAAAATAAATAGAGTAAAAACTTGACCAGTTAAATCATTTAAAAAAATTGAGAATGACACTAAGTTAATATTTACTGAAAGTAAAATTAGCTCAATGCTCATTAATATAACAATAATATTCTTTCTATTTAAAAAAATTCCAGCTATCCCGATAGAAAAAATAATAGCACCTAATGTCAAATAATGACCTAATTCAATTTCACCCATCTAAATCAACTCCCTTTTTACTCTCTACGTTTATAAGTTTAACGCTATCTGTTCTTTCTCTTGAAATTTGTGAAAAGTAACTTTGTTTTTTTATACCTGATCTTTTTCTAAATGTGAGTACAATAGCACCAATCATTGCGACTAATAAAATCATTCCACTTAGTTGAAAAAGATGAATATATTCAGTATATAAAATATTTCCAATAGAATGAGTATTTGAAATATCATTGCTATTAGAAGAAAGATAAATAGATGAAATCACATCAGGTTTAAATTTCCATCCACCAATTACAATAATTAATTCGAAAAAAATAATTACACTTATCAGTAACCCTAATGGAATATGTTTTGAGCTTCCTGTAGAACTAAACCATTGTTTTTTTTGTTGAGCTACGTTAAGCATCATGACAACAAAAAGAAATAAAACAGCGACAGCTCCAACATATACTATTAGCATTATCATCCCCAAAAATTCTGCTCCAATCATTATAAATAAACAAGAAATACTTATAAAATCTAAGATTAAAAAAAAAACTGAATGGACTGTATTTTTCGAGGCTGTTACCATTATTGCAGAAAATATAGCAACAAAGGAAAAAGCATAAAAAAATAACGAGTGAGCTATCATAGTTTTTATCTATAAGCTTTGTCTGCTCTTATGTTTGCTGCAAGAATGCTCTCCCAACGATCACCATTATCAAGTAGCTTTTCTTTGTTGTAATAGAGCTCTTCTCTAGTTTCAGTGCTAAATTCAAAATTCGGTCCTTGGACTATAGCATCTACAGGGCACGACTCCTCACAAAGACCACAGTAAATGCATTTCATCATATCAATATCATATCTTGTGGTTTTACGACTTCCATCATTTCTCTCTGTAGACTCTATAGTAATTGCTTGAGCTGGACACACAGCTTCACACAATTTACATGCAATACATCTTTCTTCTCCGTTAGGATATCTTCTTAAAGCGTGCTCGCCTCTAAATCTTGGACTGATTTTTCCTTTTTCAAAAGGGTAGTTAATTGTTTTTTTTTCTTTAAAAATTTCTTTTAAAGCAATCACCAATCCATTTAAAAAATCTATCATTAATATTGTTTTTAAAACTCTTACAATCTTCATAACTGACTAACCGGTAATAAATTAAAATAAAACAAATATGATGCTGTAATTACAACCCATATAAGTGACAAAGGTAGAAAAATTTTCCAGCCTAATTTCATTAATTGGTCATATCTATATCTTGGTACTATTGCTTTAACTAAAGCAAACAAAATAAATAAAAATAGCATTTTGAATAACAGCCAAAGAAAATCCGGAATATAATTGAATGGAAAAACTTCTATGGGAGATAACCAACCACCTAAAAATAAAATTGAACCCAAAGCACACATTAACAATATATTTGCGTATTCGCCTAACCAAAACATTGCATACATCATTCCTGAATACTCCGTTTGATACCCAGCAACTAACTCTGCTTCGGCTTCAGGTAAATCAAAAGGAGGTCTATTTGTTTCTGCTAAGGCTGAAATAAAAAAAATGACAAACATTGGAAATAACGGAATAATAAACCATAATTTTTTTTGTGCTAAAACAATATCTGTCAAATTAAGCGAGCCTACACATAATAAAACATTTATAATTATAACCCCTATTGATACTTCGTAAGAAACCATTTGTGCTGCAGATCTAATTGATCCTAAAAAGGGATATTTTGAGTTTGAAGCCCAACCACCCATAATAATCCCATAAACACCTAAAGAAGAAACTGCAAATATATAAAGTATACCAACGTTGATATCAGCAATTACAAAATTTTCGCCAAATGGGATTACAGCCCAAGCTACTAACGCAAGAGTCATTGTAACAATTGGTGCTAATATAAAAATAATTTTATTGGCACTTGCTGGTATTATTATTTCCTTAAATAAATATTTTAATGCATCAGCTAAGGATTGAAATAATCCAAATGGACCAACGACATTTGGTCCTCGCCTTTTTTGTACAAATGCCCATACTCTTCTATCTAGCCAAACTATCATGGCTACAGCAGTCAAAACAGGAACTATTAGAAATAAAATTTTATATGTCTCTAAAAAAAATGTATTTAAAAAATCAAACATCTTAGCCTTCTGTTCCAGTTGATTTTAATTTCATTTTTTCACTTCTGCATTTAAACATTGTTTTTGAAGCTCTTGCGATCGTATTTGAATAATAATAATCCATATTATTGATCTTAATTTTCTCATTTTGAAAATTTAGATCTTTGATATCTATACTTGCTTTTGATGAGTCTTTATTATTATTTAAGTTTAAGTAATTAAGTAGACCGCTTACTAATTCATCTTTGTTTTTAAATAGTTTTTTACCATTAATATATTCTGATAAATCATTTATAATTTGCCAATCTTCTTTAGCTTCTCCAGGTGGGTAGGAGGCTCTGTATGCTTTTTGCAGTTTTCCCTCTAGATTAGTAAAATAACCATCTTGTTCTGTGTACGCAGCCCCAGGTAAGATTATATCTGCAATTTCAGCCCCTTTGTCACCATGACTTCCTTGATAAATGATAAATTCATTTTCTTTGTTAAATTTTAAACTATCTTGACCTAATAAAAAAACTAAATCGTATTTATGTTTTTGTAAATTAAACAATATTTGATTTGATCCAGTATTGTTTTGGAAGATACCCAAGTCAAAGCTACCAACCGTCGATGCATTTTCTGAGATAATATTTAATGAATTCCAATCCTTGTTTATTTTATTGTTTTGTTTTAAAAAAAATTTAATTGATTCAAAAACATATTTTCCTGAATTAGATCCTAAAACTGATTGGCCTAAAATAATTATTGGTTTTTTTGACTCTTTAATAAGATTTGATAATTCATGTTTATATTCAACAATTTTTTTTATATCTTCCGTCATACCATTTAAATGTTTGTAAGGATAAGTTAAATCACCAACATCATTTAAAGAAAATATTTTTGTCTTATTTTTCAGATAAGCTTTTCTAATTCGAGCATTCAGAATAGTTGCTTCGTATCTAGGGTTTGATCCAATAAGAAAAATAAAATCGCTTTCTTCTATACCATTAATAGACGAGTTAAATAAATAATTTTCTCTTTTGTCAGAATTTAAATAGGCATGATTACTTCTAGACTCTATATTTTTTGTTTTTAATGATTTGTTAAAAAATTCTTTAAATATATATAGCGTTTCCATATTATTTAAATCACCTGTAATACCACATATCTTATCTTTGTCAGTTTCATCAATTTTAGCTTTGATGATATTAAAAACTTCTTTCCAAGTAGCCTTATCAAATTTATTATTATATTTAATAAATGGTGTATCTAACCTTTGATTTAGTAGACCGTCGCAAGCATATCTTGTTTTATCAGATATCCATTCTTCATTAATATCTTCATTAATTCTTGGTAAAATTCTTTTTACTTCCCAACCCAATGTATCAACTCTTATATTTGATCCTATTGCATCCATTACATCTACGCTCTCAGTCTTTTTTAGTTCCCAAGGTCTAGCTTCAAAAACATAAGGTTTTGAAGTTAAGGCTCCAACAGGGCACAAATCTACTACGTTTGCTGAAAGTTCTGACTCCATTGATTTTTCTAAATATGTTGTAATTTCCATGTTTTCGCCTCTCCCTATTGCACCTAATTCTGGAACGCCGGCTACTTCAGTTGCAAATCTTATACATCTTGTACAATGTATGCATCTAGTCATTTGGGTTTTGATCAGTGGTCCCATATTTTTTTCTGGAACTGATCTTTTATTTTCTTTATATCTAGATTTGTCTACACCATAAAACATTGATTGATCTTGCAAATCACATTCACCACCTTGATCGCATACAGGGCAGTCTAAAGGATGGTTTGCCAATAAAAATTCCATAACACCTTTTCTTGATTTTTCAACAAACTCTGTATTTGTTTTAATATTCATTCCCTCCAATGCCGGCATAGCGCAAGACGCAACTGGTTTAGGAGATTTTTCAATTTCAACTAAACACATTCTACAATTTCCTGCTATTGACAGTTTTTCATGATAAC
>MDSW01077483.1_pt1 | contig 12237 bp, 12 predicted proteins | sample 811171 | NCBI WGS metagenome assembly MDSW01 (sample SAMN05326641, study PRJNA326480) | marine metagenome | isolation source: seawater | place: Atlantic Ocean: North West | collected 2012
AAAATTCAATAATAATAATTTATTATTCTTGATCCGATTTACTACTAAAATAATCCATTAAGGCTAATAATAAGCCAGAAACAATGAATACAGCATGTATATAAATCATCAGATATATTTCTTCAGGATTTTTCTTCGAAGTATCAACAAACGCCTCTAGAAGACCTATTGAACTTATAGCGATTATAGAAGCAATTACTTTAAGTTTTAAATCTTTAAAACTAACTTTTCCCAAAAATTTTGGAGTATCAACTGAATCCTCAGCAACTTCAATTCTCGAAACAAAAGAACTATAAGAACTCATTATTAATATTAATACCAAATTTGCAACAAGTGCCAGATCTACAATATGTAAAACAAAAATTAAAAGATCATTTACTGACATTTCAAAAACATAAGTAATTTCATATAAAAATTCCTGAACAGTTTTCACACCAATTATTATTAATGTTAAAACTAAAACAACATAAATAGGCGTTAAAAGCCATCTAGAATTAAAAATGAAACTTTCTAAAAGACCTTCTAATTTTTTTAACATTTTACCTGAATATTTTTAAAAAAAAAATTGTCAATTACTTATATTATTTGCCCCAATTCATTGAGACTAAATCATATTTTTTAGCAATTGAAATAAGTAAATTCTTAGTATGATCATCTAACAGTTTAATTGGATGCCTACAAAAAGATGATTTTATAACCCCTCCCTCTTTCATAATTATTTTAGTTGCCTGAAATCCACATTGTCTATTTTCAAAATTTATTAATGGTAAAATATGGTTATATTTATCACCAGCTTCTTTCTTTTTATCAGAAAGAAAATCAACAATTACAGGTCTAATTTTTTCTGGTAAGAGTGCAGAACTCATACTTCCTGTAATTCCTGCGTATAGATCAGCTAATAATGTTATACTTTCTTCTCCATCAAAAGGCGCATCCAAATTAGACCCACAATTTTTTATTAATTGTCTAATTTTTGATGCAGCTTGTGGACTTTCAATTTTAAAACAGTTTAAATTTTCAATTTCATTTATCATTTTAGTTAACAACTCTACATTAAGTTCCACTCCTGATAATGGGGCGTCTTGTATCATTATTTTGATGCCAATTTTATTAACTTCATTGAATTGATTATATGTTTGATCTGGGTTGCCTTTTAATAATGTCCCATGATACGGAGGCATCATCATAACAATATCCGCTCCTAATGATTTTGCTTCTTTTGCTCTATCTATAACAATTTTAGTTGAAAAATGGCTAATGGTTACAATAGTTTTTATTCTACCATCTATTTTTTTTAAACATAAATTTGTTAATTTTTTTCTTTCTTCATCATTTAATAAAAATTGTTCAGAAAAATTTGCTAAAATACATACACCATCAACTTTTTGATCTAGAATACATTCAATAACTCTTTCCATGCCATCATAATCAACAGATCCATTTTCTAAAAAAGGAGTTGGAGCTACTGGCCAAATTCCATAATATTTAAACTTCCCAAGATATTTTTCAATTTTTCTTGAATCCATAAATAAGTTATTAAAATAATATGTTTATAATTATAAAACTTTTTGTGTCTGCTTTCCTAATTTTTCAATATTGAGTTCTATTATGTCTCCTTTATTTAAAAATCTAGGAGGCTTCATTCCCATACCAACGCCAGCAGGAGTACCAGTTGGAATTATATCTCCTGGCATAAGTGTCATAAATTTACTTAAATATGATACAATGAAATTGGGTTTAAATATTAAATTAGATGTATTACCATTTTGCATTAACTCATTATTAACTTTTAATTTTAAAGACAAATTATTAACATCATCAATTTCATCTTTTGTAACGATATATGGACCTAATGGACAAAAGGAATCATAAGATTTTCCTTTTACAAATTGACCTTCTCTTTCAATTTGAAAATGTCTTTCACTTACATCATTAACTATAGTATAGCCGGCAATATGCTCTTCAGCTTTATCTTCGTTAATATTTTTAGTTTTTTTTAAAATAATAATTGCAAGTTCAATTTCCCAATCACTTTTTTTAGAATTTGGTGGCAAAGTAATATTATCATTAGGTCCTGTTATTGAAGTAACTGCTTTGCTAAAAACAAGTGGTTCAGATGGAGGTTTTAAACCACTTTCTGCTGCATGATCAGCATAATTTAATCCAATACATACAATTTTGCCTACATTATTAACACAAGGTAGAATCTTGAAGTTTTCTTCTAACATTTCTAACTCATCAATATTTATTGAGTCTAAATTATTAGAAATTATTTCTTCAATATTATTTGGAGTTATGTCTTTAATTGTATTTATTATTCTTACTTTTTCATTTTTATCAATTATTGCTACTTTTAATTTATTTTCATGTTCTATTCTTAAAAATTTCATTATATATGCTTTCTCTTTTCGATCATTGTTAAAAATTTATCATATTCTTTATCATCAACTCCATATGAATGATCATCATCTGGAAAAGTTTTTTCTCTAACTTCTTTAGCATAATCTTGAATTCCTTTTACTGCTACTTCTGTTACATTTGAAAATCTTTTAGTAAATTTTGGCTTAAAATCAGTAAAAACTCCTAAAAGATCGTAACAAAGTAATATTTGTCCATCACATCCAACACCTGCGCCTACACCTAAGGTTGGAATTTCTAATTCTTTAGAAATCAAAGCAGCTATTTTTGCTGGTACAGCTTCAAACTCTAACATAAAACAACCTGCATCTTGAATCGCAAGAGCATCTTCTAAAATTAGCATTGCGTCTTCAGCAGTTTTACCTTGTAATTTAAATCCACCATACATTGCTATAAAATGTGGTTTTAAACCAATATGAGATGCAGTTGGTATTCCTGATTCAACCATCGATTTTAAAATATTTTTTTGAGTTTTGCCACCTTGAGCTTTTACAGCATCACATCCGGCCTCTTGCATTAATCTTGCAGAATTTTTAAGAGCATTTTCAGAGGAATTATATGATTGATAAGGCATACAGCCTAATACAAAAGTGTTTGGTGCACCTTTTCTAACTGCCAAGGCGTGCATTGTCATCATATCCATTGTAGCAGGTATTGTATTGGAATATCCATGAGCTACCATTGCTAAACTGTCACCTACTACAGCAACATCAATACCTGCCATTTCTGCCCACCTCGCTGAAGTGTAATCTGGTACTGACATAAATACCAACTTATCGCCGGTTTTTTTTGATTCCATTATATGATTAATATTTATTCTTTTATTATCTTTAATTCCCATAAGTATCCTTTATTTTAATATGTTGCTCTCCCACCAGATAAATCAAAAACAGCTCCTGTAGAAAAATTAGTTTTACTATTAGTTAAATAATTAATTAAATTAACTATATCAGCAATCTTTCCCATTTTTTTCATTGGTATTTTGTCAATCATATATGCTAATTGATCTTTTGTAACATCTTTTATCATTGGAGTTTCTATAACAGCTGGAGCAATACAATTTACAGTAATATTTTCCTCAGCTAATTCTTTACCTAAACTTTTTGTAAATGCTATTACACCTGCTTTTGATGAGGAATAATGAGACGCTTTTGGATTTCCTTCTTTTCCTGCCATAGAAGATATAGTTACAATTCTTCCATATTTATTTTTTTTCATAATTTTTATTACAGATTTACAAATGTTAAATGTTCCAGTAAGATTTATATCGATAACTTTTTTCCATTTATTCAAACTCATATTCTCAACTAAATCATTTCCTCCAGCTATACCTGCACAGTTTACAAGTACATCTATTCTTTTCCATTTATTGTAAGTGAACGCAGCAATATTATTACAAGATTTTTCACTAGAAACATTTAAATCTTTTATTATAAAATCTTTAGACTGAGAAAATTTTTTAATATAATTCAAATTTTTTTTTAAGATATTTGTATTGATATCAGCTAAAGTAACAAAGTACCCTTTTTTGAGAAAGTTTATTGCTACTCCATAGCCCATTCCTTGTGCTGCACCAGTGATAATTGCAACTTTTTTCAATTCAAATTGCTTTCAATTATTTTACTATTTGATTTTTCTAGCCATTTATCTTTTAATTTAACTCCCAAACCATCACCACTTAACGGGCTAACATAACCTTGGTCAATTAATGGCACCTCTTCTAATAATTCATGGTACCAGCCATAATAAAAACCTCTAGCTGTTTCATAAGTGCAAGCATTTGTCATTGCCATTGATAAATTTACTCCAACTGTAAAATTAACTGGACCATTACAATCATGAATACTGACTGGAATTTGATGAGCATCAGCAATAGCACCTGCTTTAAGACACTCAGTAATTCCTCCTAACCATATTGGATCGAACATCATGTAATCGATCAATCCTTTTTGTAAAAAAGGAAGATAATTACTTGCAGCTCCCATTGTTTCACCTGTAGCAAGAGGTACTTTTACTTCATTTCTAAATTGTGTAAGAGCTTCAACATTTGGTCTGACAGGATCTTCAACCCAATTTATATTGTATTCTTTTAGTGCTTTTGCAATTTTTATTGCATTTGGTACATCCCAGTTTGTATGAATATCTGCCATTAAATTTATGTCATTTCCTACAGCTTCTCTTACTTGTTGAAATGGCTTTAACCCAGCATCTAATTCCTTATTTGTTATCCAATGACCATTACTTCTGTCTAAATGTTCATCAAAAGGCCAAATTTTCATACCCATAACTCCATTTTTTAATAAATCTTTTGCTAACCTTCCAGCATCAGTCATGTATAGTTGCAAATCTTCATATGGATCATTTTTTGAATCTGGAATTTGCCAAATATTTGTCGCAACCCTACCTGCAATAGGGACTTTTTTAGCATAATTGGGTCCGGCACAAGTATTATAAATCTGTATTTTATCTCTTACACCTCCACCAAGAAGTTTTATCAATGGTTTCCCAGATTCTTTTCCTAGTATATCCCAAAGAGCTACATCTATTGCTGAACGAGCTCTATTTTCTGTACCACTTCCACCTGTGCCCAAAAACCCCCTGCACAATTCATGATGCAGAGATATTTTTAAAGGATCTTTATCTAAAAGATAAGGAGCCAAAACTTCATGTATGTGGGCTTCCACTCCAGCTGCACCTAAAAATGTTTCTCCAAGACCAATTATACCTTCATCAGTAATAATATGTAAGTATATTAAATTAGGAAAATCATTCGGTCTAATTGTTTTTACAGAGCTAATTTTCATTTAAATAATTTCACCTAAATATCTTTCATGACCTTCAGCATCTGTTGAAACTCTCCAAATACGACCACTCTTTTCATTTTTTTCCCAACCAGTTCCAAAATCAGAAATAATTAAATCTGATCCATCAAAAATACAGTTAGTAGGAATTGCTTCATCATCTAATTCGATAAATCCATCTATTTTTCCGTCAGGAGAAATAATTGTTATATTGTGACCATAAGTAGTTGCTATAAATAGTCTGCCGTCTTTAGCCGCAACAAAACCATCAGGAAAATGATTCTCAGGAAGAATACAGACTTCTTTTCTTTCACCATTAACAAGTTTACACATGGCTAAAGGAACTGTTTCTGCCCACCAAATATTATCTTCATTATCAACGGTAATACCATTGTTGTATACTGGGCCAGTATCCAAAATAGTTTCAACTTTACGATCTTTTGATAATGAAATAATTCTAGAATGTTCTACCATCTTTTCAAAATCAAATGCTTGGCCAGAGTCTGTAAACCATAAACTTCCATCTTTAGCAAAAACTAAATCATTAGGTGCTTTTAAATTACCATCAGATGAAGATAGGCAAACTTCCTCTACATTTCTATCCTTGTCGATTTTTTGAATGCTTGGAGAAACATTTTTTTCAGATCTCCAACCTCCAACTGCTCCTCCATTTTGAGTAGCATAAACAATGTCGTTTGCACCAACTATAGCTGCATTAGGTGATCCTCCAGTTTTAGCATATACTTTTCCTCCTTCACCTTCTGCAATTGTAATTTGACTGGCTCCTTGTTCAGAGCATAAAACTGTTCCATCAGATAAAATCGCTGGACCTTCTGGAAATAATAAACCTGTTGCTAAAATATCTTTCATGCCATCCTCCTTTTATCAAATTATTTTGGCCATGTTATTAATGTTCGTAATCCAATACCTTTCTCTAGATCATCAAAAGCTAACTCTAATTCATCAAGTGGTCTTTTTTTAGATATAAATATGTCCAAGGGTAAACGACCTGCAGAATATAATTTAGCTAAATTTGCAAGGTCTAATGCAGGTCTAACTTCACCAGTAAGACATCCACATAATCTTTTACCGGTTGCAACTAATTCTAAATGAGGAACTTTTAATTCGTATGTTGACTCAGCAGCACCTACATAAACACATATGCCGTGTCTTCTAAGTAGACTCATACACTTTTCAATTACTGGTATTGCTCCTGACGCCTCAATAATAACGTCAAAACCACCATTGAAATCTGTAATTTTAATATTGTTGAAGTCTTCAGCTGTCATAACTTGGTCACAACCAACTTCTTTTCCTAATTCAAGTCTTTCTTTGTTAGTGTCTACTCCAATAATTGGGTAAGCTCCTCTTAATTTTGCTGCCATAACTGCACTTAAACCTACACCTCCAAGACCAAGTACTAAAGTTGATTGGCTAACTTGAACTTTTGCTGTGTTGACAATTGCACCATAGCCACTTACGACAGCACAACCAAGTAGAGATGCTATTTCAAAAGGGACGTCCTTTGGAATTTTTGCAACTGCAGTTGATGGAACAACTGCATAATCAGAGTAAAATCCAGTATTGAAACCTATTGCAACACCTTTCCCATCTTTATCTGTTAAAGGAGTTCTGCCATCAGGTAATATCCCCCATCCTCTAACTTCCTCTCTTTCACAATAAGCACCTTCTTGATTCATGCATCTTCCACATTGACCACAAGGTGCTATAGGCGCCATTACAACATGGTCTCCCTTTGAAACGTTACTAACACCAGGCCCTATATCAATAACAATACCTGAACCTTCATGTCCAAGAACAGAAGGGATAGGTTGATGATCTAAAATACCTTTGGCTAAAGAGTAATCAGTATGACATACTCCACAAGACTTAAGCTGAATTCTTACCTCTCCTGCTCTAGGAGCATCAATTTTTAATTCTTCAAAACTAAGTGGTTTTTTTGCTTCTCTTAAAACAGCTGCATTAGTTATCATTTCATTCATGATCTTATCTCCCCTCTCCTTCTTTTTGAATATTCATCAAATCCAACAGCACCAATTAATACAAGGCCAGCAACTAGACCTTGGTAATATACTGGTACACCCGTTAGGATTAATAGATTATTAATTATAGCCATTAATACTACTCCCAGGAAAGCTCCAATTATCGAGCCTTGGCCTCCTGATAAACTACAACCTCCGATAACTGCTGCTGCAATAATTCTTAATTCAGCACCATTACCAGCTAGAGGGAATGCAGCATTTAATCTAGCAGTTGAAACAACTCCCGCAATACCAGCTGCACATCCACATAAAGCATATAAAATAAATTGTATTTTTTTTACTCTTAAACCAGATAATTCTGCGGCTTGAGGATTACTCCCTACGAAAAATGGCAGTCTACCAATTTTCATAGTTCGAAGGACAATTTCTGCAATAATAACAAATAATATAAAAATCCAAATAGGGTTTGGTATACCAAAAATTTTTCCCTGACCTATCAATTGAAAAGCTTTTGGGAATGAGCTCATTGCTCTATCACCAGAAATTATAAGAACAAGACTTCTAACTATCGTTAACATTCCTAAAGTAGCAATTAGAGGATTTACATAGAATCGTGTAACCATTAGTCCATTTGCAACACCTACCATAGTTCCACAAGTTATAGCTACAACACAAGCAAGAGGCCATGGCATTCCAAAATTTGCCATGCATATAGCACAAACCATTCCTGAAAAAGCGAGATTAGCTCCTACAGATAAATCAAAACCACCACTAATTAATAACATACACATAGCAATTACAATTATTGCATCTAATGATAAACCAAGAAAAACAGCACTAAAGTTTGCACTTAATAAAAAATAAGGTGATATGAAAGAACCTAAAATTGCTACAAATATTAAAAAAATAAATAGAGGAATTTCTCTTATTTTTAAAAGTTTTATAAAATTTTCTTTCATGTTTTTTACTCCTAATTAATTAAGCATATTATCAGTATAACCCGAAGCATATTTTAATATTAACTCTTCTGAAAAATTTTCTTTTAAAATTTCCCCGTTTATTTTTCCTGATTGCATTACAATAGTTCTATCACACATTCCTATTATTTCTGGTAATTCTGAAGAAATCAACATTATTGATGTTCCTTGTTTTGCAAGTTTTCTTAATATCTTGTAAACTTCTTGTTTAGCTCCAACATCAACACCTCTTGTTGGCTCATCTATTATTAATAATTTTGGATTTTTAGGTAACCATTTTCCTAAAGCAATTTTTTGTTGATTGCCTCCACTTAATTTTAATACATAAGTTTCGTCACTATTAGTTTTAATATTTAGTTGATCAATGCTAGTTTTAGTTAAATCATTTATTTTTAATTTATTGAGCATGCCTTTCTTGCTTACAAAATCTAAGTTTGGAGAAATTAAATTATTTCTAACTGTCATTTCAGTAAACAGACCTTTTTCTCTTCTTTCCTCACTTACGTATACAATACCTGAATTAATAGCTTCAGTTGGATTTTTAATCTTAATTTCTTTACCATCTAAAATAACTTCACCAGCAACAGATTGATAGTAACCAAATAATGTTAAAGCTAATTCTGTTCTACCTGCACCTATTAATCCTGAAAATCCTAAAATTTCTCCCTTTTTAATATTAAATGATATATCATTAAAAAATTCAGGATTTTTTAAGTTTTTTACTTCAAATAGAATTTCATTATCATTTATATTTCTATCATCATCCTCAAAAATATCTTTTAACTCTCTTCCAACCATTAATTTAATCATTTCAGATGGATTAATGTTTTGAGTTTTTTTAGTAGCCATTAATTTTCCGTCTTTTAAAACTGAAACATAATCAGAAATTTTGCCAATTTCTTCAAGCCGATGAGAAATATAAGCGATAGCAATATTATTTTTTTTTAAGTCATTAATGATTGAAAAAAGTATATCTGTTTCACTTGGAGTAAGAACTGCGGTTGGTTCATCAAAAATTATTATATTTGAGTTTAATGAAAGTGCCTTTATTATTTCTACTATTTGTCTTTGTCCTACTGACAATGTACTTACAATATCTTTAGAACTAATTTCAGGGTGGCCAAATTTGGTTAATAATTCATTTGTTTGCTTTTGAATTTTTTTAAAGTCTACAGTTTTTAAAAAACCCTTAGTTGGTAAGTCATTAGCAAAAACATTTTCAGCTACAGTTAGAGATGGAAACAAATCAGCTTCTTGATGTACGATTGAAATACCAGAGCTTTGAGCTTCTCTTGGTGAATTAAATTCTATTTCTTTTTCATTCAATACAATCTTTCCATGATCTGGTTTTTGAATACCAGCAATTATTTTCATTAATGTACTTTTTCCAGCACCATTTTCACCAACTAAAGCATGTACTTCATTTGATCTTAAAAAAAAATTAACATCATCTAGAGCTTGCACACCTGGAAATTTCTTTGAAATGTTATCTAATTTAATTTCAATATTAGAACCGGCACTAAATAGTGCCGGTTTATTTTTAGCTAATGAGTTCATTAGCTCCTATATAATTTTGCTGTATTCTTATCTATTAAGTTACAACCAGTATCACAGTTTGTTGGGAATGGATTTAAACCACCATCCAAGAAACCTTTGATAACAGGGGTAGGATTAGCAATTGCGTACATAGTTTGCATCCAGATATATCCTTGCATATAAATTTGTTGACCAACAGTATAATCTACTGTGCCATCTTCAACAGCATCCAATATTGGTGCCAGTGTATCAGCAATTACTGCTTTAACTTTACCAACTTTACCAGTTTCTTTGAGAGCTGCAGCAACTCCTGAGCCAGTAGCATTAATACATACTACTGCATCTAAATCAGGATTAGCCAAAAGTATAGCTGATGTAGAAGATGCAGTTTCTGAATCATCTCCTTTATTATCTCCTGTAGCAACAATTTTAATATCAGTGCCCTCAAGACCTTTTTCTAAACCTGCAATTCTATCATTTAGATTGTCTTGAGCGGGTACAGTTGAAACAGCAATTTTACCAGAAGTTCCCAAAAGATCTTTGACACCTTTGGCCATAACTAGTCCAACATTTTCCTCATTACTCCCAATATATCCAAGAGCTGGAGAATTAGCACCCATACTAGTTAAATGCATAACAGGTATACCTGAATCTAAAGCTTTTTGAATAGATGGGTAAGCTGCATCTGTTGAATGAACTTGACCAATACCAGCAGGTTTTTTAATTAATATTTGTTCCATTGCTTGTACTTGACCTTCAACATCAAAACCTGCAGGACCGACATAAGAAAATTTAACTCCTAAATCATCAGCAGCATCTTGTGCTCCATTTTTAAGATCATTCCAAAATGGATGTGTTGCAACTATAGAAACAATTACATACTCTTGATCTTTATTATCTTTTAATCTAGAGCCATGAGCTTGAACATTATTTGCAAATAATACAGGAGCCATTGCACCTAATGCAACACCACCCTGTAAAAATTTTCTTCTAGATTTTATTTGATCTAGCGTTCTTTTTTTTGACATTTAAACCTCCCAATTTAAATTTATAGTGATACAATTTATTATTTAAAAATATTTGTAAACTGAGATATTTACAGAATTGTGGATAAATTGTCAGACAATTAATATAATAGTGTTAAATTCCATATTTTTATGTATAAGGGTAGACTTTATACTAAAAATTTATGTTAAATATCAATTCTAATGATGTTAGAAATTACTCAGAGAATGGTTTTTTAGTATCTCATACATATTTAAGTAATAATCTTCAAAAAAAAATTTCTAATGCCTACGATAAATTCATTAACAATAATATTAATTTGTCATTAGAAGAAATGGCATCTCCTCATTTAATGGAAGGAGCTGGATTAAAACATAATAAATCAAAAGAATTATGTAATGAATTTTTAAGTATTGGTAAGAATGAAGAAATTGTATCTCAGGTAAATAAAATATTAGGTAATGATGTTATATTATGGGGTATGCATTGTATGCATAAAGAAGCAAAAACAGGTAAAAAAATTCCTTGGCATCAGGATGGTACTTATTGGCCGATAGAACCTAAAGCTACTTGTTCAGTTTGGATTGCAATTACTGATGTTGATGAAAATAATGGTTGTATGAAATTTATACCTAAATCACACAAACTTGGTGTTTTGCCACATCTTCAAGAAGATAAAGTTACTAGCGAAGGAGAATTAAAAGGGTCTCTAGATTTAAAAATAGATGAGAATTCTTTTGATAAAAATAAATCTGTAAATTGTGTAATTAAAAAAGGTCAAGTATCTTTTCATGATACATATTTATTACATAGTTCTGATGCAAATTTTTCAGATAAATCTAGAAAGGCACTTGTTTTAAGATATATGCCATCTACAAGTTTATTTGATAGATCAAAACCTAATAGAACAAGTGCTAATGGTTTTAAGTATGATTTTAGTGAAAGACCTATATTCTTAGTTTCTGGTGAAGCAAAAAAGAATGATTTAAAAGACTCAAATTATAAAATTTAATTTTTATTTTCTGAAATTATTGCAATCATTTTGTTTTTAGCTTTAAGAGGTTGATTTTTTAAAATAAAATCTTTTAGTTGTTCATGCTGTTTTAAATATTTTTTTTCCCAACCATTAAAGTAATTTTTTTGTTCTTTTTGATTTGCAGTAAAATTTAATTTTAAAATATGATTAATAAATTCAATAAGAGGATAAAGAATTGGATTACCACAATTCATAATAATTTTTTGATGAAATGCCAAATCATTAAATATAATATTATTATAATCTCTTTTTTGAACACTTTCACTAAGATTTATAAAAATTTTTTCTAATTCTTTTTTATTTATTTTATTTATATTTTTAGTACACATAAATGTAATTTCAGGTTCAAACATCATTCTTATTTGTAGAAAATATTTTCTTGATTTTTTTGAATAAGTTGTACCTTGAGACCAAGAAAGAATATCTTTATCAAAAAAATTAATATTTTCATATTTATCAAT
>MDSW01130516.1_pt1 | contig 12237 bp, 13 predicted proteins | sample 811171 | NCBI WGS metagenome assembly MDSW01 (sample SAMN05326641, study PRJNA326480) | marine metagenome | isolation source: seawater | place: Atlantic Ocean: North West | collected 2012
AATGGTAAAAGTTATAATGCTCATAGTAAACAAATATATAACTTATATATTTGTGAAACAAAAAATAAGTAATTTATGAATATTCGAACATTTACTTTCAATCCATTCCAAGAAAACACATATGTAATTTATGAAGACCATAATGACTGTATCATAGTTGACCCAGGATGTTATACAAATGAAGAAGAGAATGAATTGTCTGATTTTATTAAAAGTAAAAGACTAAAACCTACTAAGCTTATAAATACACATTGCCATATTGATCATGTATTAGGAAATAAATTTGTGCAAGAAAGATGGGGTATAGATCTATATATTAATAAACTAGAAATTCCTATACTAGAAAGTGCAAATGATATTGCAGTAAATTATGGTTTTAATAACTATCTTCATTGTAAGTATCCTAAATACTTTATAGATGAAAAAACTATTATCAAACTTAACAACACATATTTTCAGATTTTATTTACTCCAGGACATTCTCCAGGACATATATGCCTATATAATAAAAAAGAAAACATACTAATAGGTGGCGACCTTATATTTAAAGAAAGCGTAGGTAGAACTGACTTGCCTGGAGGAGATTACAATACACTGATTAAAAGCATAAAAGAAAAAATATTAGTACTCAATGATAAAACTAAAATATACTGTGGTCATGGGTCATCTACAATATTAAAATGGGAAAAAGAACATAATCCATTCCTAAAATAAATTAAAATTTCTTTATTCTCTTCATTACAGTTCTAAATATAAATGTTGTGCTACCATACAAGTCGAGATATTTCTTTTGTAATGCAGGAGCATGATTCCGATTGTACTTATCTAATGTCATCTGATTAATACAATTATATGCAATTGCATATGTCTCTTCTTTATTATCTAGAGCTATAACTTTATTTATTTTGGCGTTAAGAAAACAACCAGAGTTCATAACTTCAGGTATATGTTCTTCTTTCATCCAATATAGCCATTCTGCAGCTACATCTTTTTCTACACTTATAGTCACATTATATATGATCATTATTCCATATCTAATTTATCTCCTCTTAACTCTCTAAATCTCTTTCTTGATTCTGCAACAAATATACTGCTATTATGTTCTAGTAAAATTCTCTCATAAATATCCATAGCCTTTAATCTTTCTTCTAATATTCTATGATAAATATATGCCTGTCTATAAAGAGCATCATCTACTAATATGTCATATGGATATTCTTCAATAACCTTATCATACATATTTAATGCCATCTTGTAATTATCTAATCTAACATATATCTCTGCTTTTCGCATATATATTTCATCTGAAAGAGAATGTCCGGGAAATGAAGTAAGTACAGAATCATATTTTATTAATGCATCCTGATATCTATTCTGATAATCTAATAAATCAGCTCTAGCAAAAGTTTGCATAGCAATATCCGATGTGTCTAAATTATAATTATCTGTAATTAATAATGAAAGCTCCATAGCATCATTTGCGATAAGTTTAGATGTTGAAGCTTTTAAGGTATTGAGTTGTGTTTGTGACCATAGAAAATCACCCTGATAATAAGAAATCTTCGCACGTCTTAATTTTGCTTCATGTCCTAAAGGGTTTTCCTTAAAATCTTTTTCTACTTGTGAATAATAAAGTAGTGCTTCCCATATATTTCCTAATAATAACTGTATATCTGCGTACTCTAATTTACACTCTGCTAAATCAGCTTCTGTAATACCAGGTATATCCATTGTATTAATAAGAATCTTCTCTGCAGCAAAAAGATCATTTAAATAAAATGCCTTAAAATGAGCATAATTTGACAATAAGAGTACAGTATTATATTGCTCGCCTAATTGATTAATAACTTTCTTATAAGAATTATCTAGTCTATCTAAATCTTCATCATTCTCTAATAAAAGTTTAGTTTCCGCATACAGTTTATTAATATTAGCATCTACAAGAACATTTTGATCTACTGCCCTTTGTATTACATATGCATATGCATCAATTGCTAATTTATAATATTCTTTATCTAAAAATGAATCTCCTAAATCAAATATCTTACTTAAACCTGTGCCGGTACGCTTATCTAATGCCTTAGCCTGTGTTAATGCCATGTCAAATTGATGATTCTGCATAAAAAGCCATATCAATATTTCTATAAAATCAATCCTTTCAGGATTATCTCTAATTTCATTGAGTAATGCTTTTTTAACTATAGAATAATTTTTATCACTTTTTATACCATCATTATCTAAGAATCTTTGTAGCTGAGAAATAATCATAGTCTTTTGATTAGGATTTAAACTAAGTGCTTCTAAATATGCTGAAACCATTAATTCAGATTGTCCTAAATTAGAATATAACTGAGCTTTCTGCATACTAAAATTTAATTCAATTTTATTCTTTTTAGCAAATCTATAGACATCTAATGCTCTTTCAAACATAGTGTGACGAATAAATGTATTTGCTAAACTTATATACTGATTCTTATTTCCTGCCTTAATCTTCTTAAATATTTCATTGTATATTCTTTCTGCCTTAATCCCATTACCTTTCTTTTCTTCCACAATACCAATATCTAATTGATAACTTAAATTTGTAGGGTACATATTAGATGCTTTCTTTGCTAATCTACCTGCTTTCTTATATTCTTCTAATCTTAGTAAAGATGTAAAATACGGCACATAATGTCGAATTGAAATCTCCTTTGAATTTAAATCCTCGTAGATACTTAGAGCTTCTAAATACTGTCCATTTATAAAATATTGATATGCTAACTTTTGCTCATCTTGCTGTGCCAAGACAATATAGCTGAAAAACATAAATAATATAATAAGTCGCATCTAAGAGATAATATCAAAACCTGTATAGGAATGGAGTGCTTCAGGAATAGTAATTCCCTTTTTAGTCTGATTATTTTCAATTAAAGCAGCGAATATCCTTGGAAGAGCTAAGGCGCTACCATTTAATGTGTGGCATAATTGCATCTTTGTATTTTCCTTATACCTTAATTTAAGTCTGTTAGCTTGAAAACTTTCAAAATTAGAGACAGAGCTTACTTCAAGCCATTTCTTTTGTGCAGCTGAATACACTTCAAAATCATAAGTAAGAGCAGAAGAAAAACCTAGATCTCCTCCGCATAGCTGAACAATTCTATAAGGTAATTCTAAATCATCAAGTATACTTGAAACATGATCTACCATTTCATTCAATGCTTTATAAGATTCACTAGGTTTTTGAATTTGAACAATCTCTACTTTATCAAACTGATGAAGTCTATTTAGTCCTCGCACATCTTTTCCGTAAGATCCAGCTTCTTGCCTGAAACAAGGAGTATATGAAGTGCATTTAACTGGAAAATCTTTAATAATTACATTACGAAAAAGATTAGTAATCGGCACTTCAGCTGTAGGTATTAAGTATAATTTTTCAGATGAAACCTTATACAAGTCATCTTCAAATTTAGGAAGCTGGCCTGTTCCATAAGCAGAATCATGATTTACAAGATGAGGAGGTAAATATTCTACGTATCCAGCATTTATATTCTTATCTAAAAAATATGATATTAATGCGCGTTGCAATCTTGCTCCTTTTTCAATATAAACTGGAAATCCAGCGCCTGTGATCTTTGCTCCTAAATCAAAATTAATCAAATTATAATCAACAGCTAGTTCCCAGTGAGGCTTTGCATCTTTCATTAACTCAGGTTTTTTTCCTACTTGACTGATTAGTTTGTTGTCATCTTCACTCTTGCCAGAAGAGACAGAATGATGAGGTATATTAGGAATATTCTCTAAAATTAATTTAATCTGATCTTCTAAATTAATTTGCTCTTGTTGTAAATCTTTTGACTGTTCTTTAATAGATTTTGTCTCTGTTTTTAATTCATTTGCTGATTCTATATCTCCAGATTTATATAGATCACCTATTTGCCTCGACAATTCATTACTCTTTTGTAATAACCGTTCTAATTCCTGCTGAATTTTCTTACGTGCTTCATCTTTTATAACTACTTCATTTAACAAATCGGTAAAATCAAAATTTCTTTTACTTAATAAATCAATACAGCTATCTAGGTCTTTTCGGATATGATTAATATGTAACATCGATATATAAATTAAATAACAAATGTAAATAAAAAAAACTCTTGCTTACAACAAGAGTTCTTTCAAAATATTTATTTTACGCTAAGTTAATCTTCAATAGAAACATAAGACTTATTATTTCTCTTCTTAGTAAACTTCACTTTGCCATTAACAAGTGCAAAAAGCGTATGATCTTTTCCCATACCAACATTCTTGCCAGGATTATGAACTGTACCCCTTTGTCTAACTATAATATTACCAGCAATAATATCTTGTCCTCCAAATATTTTCACCCCTAATCTCTTACTATGTGACTCTCTTCCGTTTTTAGTACTTCCTGCTCCTTTCTTATGTGCCATTTTATAATATCTTAAATTTTATAATATTTATTTCTTAGCTGCTGTAGTTTTCTTAGCTGCTGTAGTTTTCTTAGCTGCTGTAGTTTTCTTAGCTGCTGTAGTTTTCTTCACTGCTGTAGTTTTCTTCACTGCTGTAGTTTTCTTCACTGCTGTGGTCTTCTTCACTGCTGTGGTTTTCTTCACTGCTGTAGTTTTCTTTGATGAGGCAGTTTTCTTGCTAGAAGAATTTTTAGCTTGAATGTCTTGAACTTCTATCTTAGTAAAAGAATGTCTGTAACCATTCTTTACTCTATATCCTTTCCTTCTCTTTTTCTTAAAAATAATCTTCTTATCTCCCTTTACATGATCTATAACCTTCGCTGTAACTGTCGCTTCTGATATAATTGGAGTACCAACAGTAATCTTACCTTGATCATCTAATAGCATTACATTTTCAAGCGTAATCTTTGCTCCTTCTTTTTCATTTAATCGATTTACAAATATCTCCTGATTCTTCTCAACTTTAAATTGCTGTCCAGATATTTCTACTATTGCGTACATAAAAACTATTTTAAAAATGGTTTGCAAAATTACATAATATGAATAAATAAGCAAGAAATAGTGTGTGTTTTTTATATTTAATATTAATATTTATTCCATCTGCAAAATGTTTGATTTTTAAGAAATGCATTATATTTGAACCTCAAATTTATAAAAGATTACTAAAAAAATGAAAAAAATATTTCTCATACTATTATTATTAATAGTAAATTTATCTGCTATAGCTCAAGAAAAATGCGGCACTGAATTATACACGAAATTTTTAATGGAAAAATACCCAGAATATAGAGAAGCGAGAAATAAAACAAATATTGAGACAAATAAATGGATAAAAGACAATCCTAATCATACAAATAATAAAGTAATTATTACCATTCCCGTAGTCGTTCATGTAGTATGGAACACAAATTCAGAAAATATTTCTGATGCAAAAATATTTTCACAAATTGATGTTCTAAATGAAGATTTTAGAAGACTAAATACAGACGCCACAAACACTCCTAGCATATTTCAATCTGTTGCGGCTGATTGCGAAATAGAATTTTGCTTGGCAACTATAGACCCTCAAGGAAACCCAACAACGGGAATTACCAGAACTCAGACATCTGAAAATTCTTTCTCTATTTCTAGTGACAATGTAAAATACACATCATCTGGAGGTATTAATGCATGGCCAAATGATGATTATCTAAACATATGGGTATGTGACTTATCTGGTGGTATTTTAGGCTATGCGACTCCACCTTGGGGAAATTTAAGTGCTGAAGATGGCGTAGTAATAGGTTATCGGTTTTTTGGCACTCTAAGCCCAATTTCAAATACATATAATAAAGGTAGGACAGCTACTCATGAAGTAGGTCACTGGCTTAATCTAGATCATATATGGGGGGATGCTAATTGTGGTAATGACAACTGTAATGACACCCCAACACAACAATCTTCAAATTATGGGTGTCCTAATTTTCCATCAACCTCAAATTGCACAGGAAACGGAACAAATGGAGATATGTATATGAATTATATGGACTATACGGATGATGATTGCATGAATTTATTTACTCAAAACCAAAAAAGCAGAATGATAGCTGCAATTAATAATTATAGACCTAATTTATTAAACCATAATATATGTAGTGGTGTTCCTCCTATACCGTCTTGGGACTGTGTTAATGGAAACTGTATTGATCCAGGAAATAGCAATGGTGTGTTCTCTGACTACAATACCTGTATTAATAATTGTAACTGCATAGGGGTTAATCCAAACATAAATGAAGATTTTCAAAACGGAAATCTAAGTGTTGGGTGGAGTATAAATAACCCAGATGGAAGCGAGACATGGGAAATAACAAATACAGCTGGCTATAATAGCAGCACATCTATTTACATAAATAATGCAGATTATTCTGCGAACGGGGAGTATGATGATTTAATACTACCAACCATTAATGTGTCTCTAGCAACTACAATCAGTCTCGATTTTGATTATGCTTATAGTTTATGGACTAACCCAAATGCACAGCAAGTTTGGTCAGACACATTACAGGTATTTGTTTCTGATGATTGCGGTAATAATTGGCAAAAAATATGGGAAGATGCTGGTCAAAATCTAGTAACTACAAGCCCTGTATTTAATGAATTTAGCTGGACTCCATCTAACATTAATGACTGGCAATCAAAAAATATTGACCTTTCAAATTATATAGGAGAAAATGATCTAGTTATTAAATTCAGAAACATTAATGATTATGAAAACAACCTCTTTCTAGATAATATTAATATAATAACTGATCAAACTACTAATACTAATGTAATTACAAATAAAATATTAATATACCCTAACCCCGCTAATGACTATATTAATGTATCTTATAAAGGAATAAAAGAAATATATAATTTACTTGGAGAAGTAATTATGACCGAAAATAAACAAAGAATTAATATCAGCAAACTTAATAATGGGATATATATATTAAAAACAAACAATAAATATATTCCATTCGTAAAAGAACAATAATGAGATTACATAAATATTTACAAATCCTTATATTAACATGTGCCTGCTTATTTAGTAGTGCGCAAAATAGATGTGGTACGGATATCTATCTTAATTCGCTTATGAAAAGAAATCAGCAATACGCTCAAGAAAGAGAAAAAGTAAATATTGAAACACAGAGATGGATAGAAAATACAGTTAATTATAAAAATACTATTATAACTATACCGGTTGTAGTACATGTAGTGTGGAATACTAATTCCGAAAATATATCTGACGCACAAATATTTTCTCAAATTGAAATATTAAACGAAGACTTTAGAAGAACTAATATCGATGTGATTAATACTCCTAATGTGTGGCAAAATATTGCCGCAGATTGTGAAATTGAATTCTGCCTAGCTAACACTGACCCTAATGGTTTTTCTACAACAGGAATTAATAGGATACAAACAAGTGAAAATTCCTTTAGCATGAATGATAACGTAAAATCTTCAAGTACTGGAGGTGCTGATCCTTGGCCTAAAGAAGATTATCTAAATATCTGGGTTTGTGATCTCGGAAGCGGTTTACTAGGCTACGCAACACCTCCTTCAAATTGGCTAAGCAGTGGTGATGGGGTAGTAATAGGATACAGGTATTTTGGTAATACTGGAACTGCCCAACCTCCTTATCATAAAGGAAGAACTGCTACTCACGAAATCGGTCACTGGCTAAACTTAGAACATTTATGGGGTGCATGGGGAAGCTGTGGTAATGACCAGGTAAGTGATACTCCTAAACAAGAAGTTGAAAATTATAGCTGTCCATCTTTTCCTCAAAACCCTAATTCATGCCAAACTACTAACCCAAATGGAGATATGTTTATGAACTATATGGATTACACAAATGATGCCTGTATGAATTTATTTACGCAAGGTCAAAAAACAAGAATGATAGCTGCAATTAATAATTATCGGTCTAATCTTCTAAACCACACACTATGTCAAGGAGGAATTTCTAAAACTCATGAACACGCAATTAGCACTAGTAAAGAAATAATCAAGATTATAGATCTATTAGGAAGATCTATTGATAAGCCTATAAAAAACACCCCATTATTCTACATTTATAATGATGGTACTGTAGAAAAAAAGATTATAAGATAAATTATTTATCTTTCTTATTAACCAAATAAACAGCACACAAAATAATTATAATAGCTGTCAGATGATTAATGGTCACTGTTTCTTTGTCTAACAAACCCCACAATATTGCAATAATTGGAATAATATAAGTTACAGAAGAAGCAAATATAGCAGATGTTCTTTTTATCAATTCATTAAACAATATTACAGCAACTGCAGTACCTAATACAGCTAAAATAATAATATAAACTATAGCTAAACCACCTCCTTTATGAGAGGATATTAGTAACATATCAGTTACATATAGATAGAGAAAAATAGGAGGACCAACAAATAGAAAAGAAACAGATGTAATTGTAATTGAGTCTAATCCTTCCAAATACTTACGAATAATATTTATACTAAACGCATAACATATTGTAGCTATAATTACTAAAAAAATATCAACCTGTAAATTAAAGGAATAATTAATCTCATTACTATATAAAATATAAGCCCCAAAAAAACCAATAATAATTCCAAAAATATTTACCAACTTTACTTTTATTCTAAAAAAATAAAAACCAAGTAAAAGTGTAAATACTGGAGTTAGTGAGTTTAATATACCTACAAACGCACTCTGTAAGGCAAGTTGAGCTTTTGCAAATAAAAAAGCAGGAATAGCATTACCCAATAAACCAACAAGCAATAATGGCAGGAAATGAATTCGTTTAACATTCCGGATAGATTTAAATAAAAATGGAATTAATACTAAGAATGCGAAAAGCAAACGAAAACTTGCAACTTGAACATCTGTATAAAAAACAAGAGACTTCTTCATTAAAATAAAAGATGAACCCCATATAAATGCTAAAGAAAGAAGAAAAATATAACTAATAACATTACTTTTCATATAATTTTCTTGTCTGCTTTTCTTTCCAGCTAAAAGATTCTATAAGACGCTTAATATCCTGCTTAATAAAATTGTTAATTGGTGTTATTGAATCATTAACTTCTGTGTCAAAATAAAGAGCACCACGAAAAAAATGATTAATACTATCAGTAATATAAAATTGCATTGCTGTAGCTGTTAAACCTTTATAATCATATAATATACCATATACATTCTTTGATCTATTAATATATAATCTTTCATTAATTGCATCAGCAAAAGTATTATGCTTATATGCTAATCTTCTTGACTCTTCTGTATGTTCTACTAAATTATCTGATAAAGGATAATACGTTACATGAATACGGCCATTTTGATTCTCAAATTCAATATTAAACATACAAGATTTTTCTAGCTCTACAATAGAAGAATAAGTTGGTACATCAAAAAAAAAGGGACAGTCAGATTTGAAGATCTCGTAATTTTTATCAGGCAAATCTAGTTTAAGATATGCCTTAGGCTTAGGAATGTAATCTGTTGAACAAGAAAAGAATAACAGAAAAAGAAAAAATACTATTTTATAATTAATCATCTATAATAACCTTTAAGCGTTTAATCTTTCTACTATCTGAAGATTCTATGACAAATGTATAAGAAGCAGCTCTACAAGTTTCACCTATCCTAGGTATTTTTCCTTTTATTTCAAGTATTAAACCTGCTAAAGAATCTGCTTCTCCTTTTATTAAATCAAAACAATCAGGCTCCCCTTTAACAATCTTTAAGAAGTCTATCAAAGATATTCTACCTTCAAATATATAATTATGATCATCTAATTTAGAATAAATATTATCCTCAACATCAAATTCATCATTAATTTCCCCTACAATCTCTTCCAATATGTCCTCTAAAGTTACAATTCCAGAAGTACCTCCATATTCGTCAACTACAATGGCTATATGATTCTTCTTAATTTGAAAATCTTTTAATAAGTCATTAATCATCTTTGTTTCAGGAACGAAATATGCTTGACGACATAAATCAATCCATTGAAAATTATTCTCTTCTTGTAAGAAAGGTATTAGATCTTTAGTGTATAGCACTCCTAATATATTGTCAAATTGATCCTTATAGACAGGTATACGAGAAAAGCCTGAACTAGTGATTTTATGAAGAACATCAGAAAAAGTAGTCGCTTCCTCAATAGCTACAACCTCTACTCTAGATCGCATTATCTCTTTCACATCCGTATCTCCAAATTCTAAGATTGATCTCAGAATCCTTTGTTCCTCCTTATTTTCTTTTTCTGTTAAATCTAATGCTTTTGCAATTTCCTCAACAGACACCTCTGTCTGTTTTTTATGCATCCAATTATCAATAATTTCGGTAGTTGTAATTAAACAATAACTAAAAGGAGAAAATATTTTCTGTATAAAAGCTAACGGAGAAGACATTAATATAGAAAAGTTCTTTGCATTAATATTTGCATATATCTTAGGTGTTATTTCCCCAAAAAGAACTAGGCATGTAGTAATAATAAGAACCTGAAAAATAAATTCTAAATTAGACCCTAAAGGAAAAGCAAAGATTAATCCTGTTAAATAAGTTGAGAGCACAACAATAGCAACATTAATAAAATTATTAGCTATCAGGATGGTAGCAAGTATCCTATTAGGATTTTCTAAAAACAACAATACCTTACTACCTTTTTTTCTCTTTTCTAATTCTTCTATATCTTTTGATTTAAGTGAGAATAGTGCCACTTCAGCACCTGAAATAAAGGCAGAAAAAACAAGCAAAATCAATAGAAAAAAAGATATAACCAATACTTCTATATTATATGACATGAAATCAAGACCAGTAAAGATAGATAATATAAAAATGGGGGGTGCTTCCAATATTAAAAATTATATGAAACTAAAATGGCAAGTCATCGGATTCATCAACCTTGCTATTAGGACTTTCACTATCTTTCTTAACATTTTCTTTATTCTCAGCAGCTCCTTCTGTTGATCTATTGCCGCCAAGCATAGTCATATTGTCACCTAATATCTCGGTAGTATATCTAGTAACTCCTTCTTTGTCTTCCCATTTCCTATTACGAATCTTTCCTTCCACATAAATACTTGACCCTTTCTTAAGCCAGTTTTCTGCTACTTCAGCAAGACCTCTCCATAAGACAATATTGTGCCACTCTGTTTGACTAACACGTTCTCCTTGCTTATTCTTATAGTTTTCTGTAGTGGCAAGAGTAAAATTAGCGACAGCTACACCACTATCAAGATATCTAACTTCTGGGTCTTTACCTAAATTACCCACTAAAATAACTTTATTAACTCCTGACATATTTATAATATTTTCTTATAACAAAAATACAAAAATCTAAATTATATTCATGTTTATCAAATACTTTTCTGTTAATCTTGAAATAGGGTAATTTTTTAGATCTTTTAATTTAACTTTTAAAAAACCGTTTGCACTAAAATTCTTAATATTAATATGCCAAAAAATAGCATTTATTTTTTGATGTGTTAATTTATGTATGTATTTTTCAGAAACTGATTTTATATCAACACTTTCTTTTTTAACTAAACGTTCTAAGAATATACTATTAACAACTTCTTTTTTAGGTATTTCTTCTAAAGAATCAAAATATGGAAATTCATATAATCCTTGCCAAATACCTTTCTTGATTTTTTGAATATATACATTTTCTTTAGTCTGAAACATAAAAGAATAAACATACCTATTCTTTACTTTTATTTTCTTAGACCTAAATGGTAATGATAAAACTTCTTGATCTGCATACGCCTTACAAGAAAGATTAAGAACACAAGAATAGCAATCAGGTTTTTTAGGTGTACATATGACCGCTCCAAAATCCATAATAGCCTGGTTATATGTTGCTGGGTTATTTTCCAATAAAAGTTCTTGAGCTAAATTCTGAAAATATTTTTTACCTAAAGTAGTATCAAAAGGAATATTTATGCTGAAAAATCTACTTAGTACACGAATAACATTACCATCAACCACGGCATATGGTAAGTTAAAAGCAATAGAAGAAATTGCAGCTGCAGTATATGGTCCTATTCCTTGTAAACTTAAAATACTCTTGTATTCTTTTGGAAATTTACCAGAATAATTTAAAATAATTTCTTTAGCAGCGGAATGTAAATTACGAGCTCTTGAATAGTAGCCCAAACCTTGCCATAACTTTAAAACCTTATCCTCAGAAGCTTCAGCTAAACTCTTAATGGTTGGGAATGTATTAATAAAATT
>MDSW01115168.1_pt1 | contig 12235 bp, 12 predicted proteins | sample 811171 | NCBI WGS metagenome assembly MDSW01 (sample SAMN05326641, study PRJNA326480) | marine metagenome | isolation source: seawater | place: Atlantic Ocean: North West | collected 2012
AACCGCAATTGCGAAAAATAACTCTGATTTTTCTGACCATGCTAACGCAGAAAATAAAAGATTTGTTGAAGCCATTAAAATTCCAGATACAAACATTGCTTTAATTACTCCAGAACGGATAGCGAATAATCCACCAAGCAATGTAAATATAACTGTGGTAATCCAACCAAGTCCTTTAGAGTAAAGAGCAATGTCTGCCTTAGTAAAACCAATTTCTTTGTAAAAAATCACCGACATTCTACCTAAAAAAGCTTCACCAATTTTGAATAAAAACACAAATCCTAAAATCGCAATTGCAATATTAAAACCATTTTTTTTAAAAAAACTTATTACTGGACCTACCACTGTTCCAGTCAACCATGATATAATTTTTGTAATTAAATTTGGTGCACCTAACTTCTTTTGTATCATATTATCAGTTTGCTTTTGACTTTCAGCTCTATCTATTGTCTGGGGCTCATTTATGAACATTAAGCCAATATTACAAAAAATAATTACTATACCCAAAATTAGAAAAGTTATTTGCCAGTAATTATCAATACCCATCTGTTGAAAAAATTCAGCAACGTTAAGTGATATCACGCCACCTAACTTATATCCTGTCCACCAACCTACGACTGCTACTGCAGCGCCTGCTTGCATTGACCTACCCTCATACTCGCCAATTTGTTCTATCCTTAAAGCATCAAGAGTTATATCTTGAGTAGCAGAGGCTATTGCTATTATAAGACCGATACTAATTACTAAAGCCAAGTTGACGCTAGGGTTAATTAGACTCCAACTAAATAAAGATAAAAGAATGACGGCTTGCATAATTATAATCCATCCTCTTCTATGACCCACTTTCTGAGTTAACCAAGGAATTCTTACTCTGTCTATAATCGGCGCCCATAAATAATTAAACGCATACACAGCAAAGATTAAACCTGCCCAACCAATAGTGCTCCTGCTTAATCCATCTTCTTTTAACCAAAGACTTAAACTACTTCCTATAATTACCCAAGGGAAACCACTTATTGCTCCAAGTAATAAAATCTTAATCATCCTTTTATCAAAATAAACTTTAAAGCTTTCTGAAAATGATTGTTTTTTATAAATCTCCATAACTAGTTTCTCCAAAAAGATGGAAAGAATAAAACTAATACTGCAAATAATTCTAACCTTCCTAGCAACATTCCTATAGATAAAATCCATTTAGATAGATCTGGTAAATCTTTATAATTTCCATTTGGCCCTATTAAATCACCTAAACCAGGTCCCACATTTGAAATAGAGCTAGCCGCTCCTGAAATTGATGTAATAAAATCTAAACCACTAATGGACAAGAGCATAGCAATTAATAAAAAAATAAATAAAAAAGTAAAAATAAAAATAATGACTGAATTTAGAAAGCTATCTGAAATTTTTTGATTGTTATATTTTGATATTATTACGCTATTAGGAGAAATTATTTTTTTAATTTGATTTTTAAGAAATATCAGTAGCATCTGCAATCTGAATATTTTAATTCCACATGCCGTAGATCCAGCACAACCACCAATAAACATTAAAAGTAAAAAAAAAATTAGGGAAAATTTTCCCCACAAACCAAAGTCATCTGTTACATATCCTGTGCCTGATAAAATTGAAATTACGTTGAAAGATGAAATTCTTATTTTATCAAATAGACTGCCTTCATAGTTAATAAGCAATAAGTATAGAAACATTATTACAATAGATATAGTAAGTAAATAAATTAAACCTTTAATTTGCACATCCCGGAAAAAAATTTTTCTATTACCTTGAATAAACTTTAAATAAGAAATAAAAGGAATACTTCCTAGTATAATAAAGACACTAGCTATTATTTCAATATTTGAGCTTTTAAAAAAACCTATCGAGTCATTATGAGTTGAAAACCCACCAGTAGCAATGGTAGTCATTGCATGACTAACGCTGTCAAAAATACTCATTCCAAATATCCAGTAAAAAAAACTACAAAGTAAAGTAAGAATAATATAAGTTGAAATAATTATAGTGGCCACTTCTATTGTACGTGGTAAAATTTTTTCAGTGCTATCAGGTCCCTCCATTTTGAATAACTGCATTCCACCAACTTTTAATAAGGGTAATATTGTTATAGCCATTACAACTATTCCAATACCTCCTAGCCACTGCATGATAGATCTCCATAACAAAATGCTCTTAGGACTATTATCTAAATCAGATATTATAGTAGCTCCAGTTGTAGTAATTCCAGACATGCTCTCAAAAAAGGCTTCACTGAAACTAAAATTTTGGTCAGATAACAAAAAGGGTAAACTTCCAAAAGCAGCAACCATAACCCATGCTAGCGAAGAAAATAAAAAAGTCTGTCTTAAATTTAACTTAAACTCCTTTTCTAAATTAGCTAAAATAAATAAAACTCCAATAAAAATTGTTATAAATGAAGCTGATATAAAGCTATGACCGCCCTCTTTAAAAATTAATTGAAGTGAGTAAGGCGCAAGCATAGATGCACCTAAAACAGTAAGTAATATACCGATTAAAAAAAATACGGTTTTGTTTGTAGCCATTTATTTTGAGATTATTTGAATACTTCTAAAATTCAACTTAATATCGTGTAATAATATCTGTATTTTGCTTATAAAATTTAATAAACCATAATTATGCTCGACAACGATTTAATCCAATCTACCTCATCTTGGCCATTTGTTGAAGTGAGAAAATTACTTAAGGATAGAAAAGATATCATTAAAAAAAAGAATAAGATCACTTTTCAGACTGGTTATGGGCCTAGTGGATTACCACATATAGGAACGTTTGGAGAGGTAGCTAGAACATCGATGATGATCAATGCTCTTAATCATATTCAAAAAATTGAACATGAATTAATAACTTTTTCAGATGATATGGATGGTTTGAGAAAAGTACCTGAAAATATTCCTGATGATGAAGTATTAAAAAAAAATTTAGGAAAACCTCTAACTTCGATACCTGATCCATTTAAAAAATATAATAGTTTTGGAGAGCATAATAATGAAATGCTTAAAGAATTTTTGAATAAATTTAATTTTAAATTTATTTTTAAAAGCTCTACTGAAAACTATAAGAAAGGCGTATTTAACAATTCGTTATTGAGAGTTCTTGAAAAATACAATGATATAATGAATATTATTCTACCTACTTTAAGAGAGGAACGAAGAAAAACTTATTGTCCATTTTTACCAATCTGCCCTAAAACAGGTAAAGTGCTAGAGATACCCTTATTAAATATGGATAAGAAAACTGGTAAAGTCATTTTCGATAACAAAGATGAAAAACTTGAAACTGATATTTTCAATGGAAATTGTAAACTACAGTGGAAAGTTGATTGGGCGATGCGTTGGTTTACCTTTGACGTTGATTTTGAAATGTATGGAAAAGATTTAACAGAGAGCGCGATTTTATCAAACAAGATTTGTAAAACTCTTGGAAAGAATCCTCCTAATGGTTTTGCTTACGAGTTATTTTTAGATGAAAAAGGAGAAAAAATATCTAAATCTAAAGGCAATGGAATTTCCATAGAACAATGGCTAAGATACGCCTCGCCTGAGAGTCTTGCATTGTATATGTACCCTAATCCAAAAAGAGCAAAAAAACTTTATTCAGATGTAGTTCCAAAAACAGTTGATGATTATCTATCTCTAATAGAAAAGTATCCTAGCCAAGAAAAAAAAGATCAAATACAGAATCCTGTTTGGCATGTACATAACGGAAAACCTCCTAATGAAAAAATAGTAATGCCATTTTCTATGCTTTTAAATTTAGTTGGATCTAGTAACGCAGAAAATAAAAAAATTGTTTGGAAATTTATAAATAAATTTCACGCAGAAATTAAACCTGAAAACCATAAGATTCTTGATGGGCTTGCCAGTTATGCAATAAATTATTTTAAAGATAAAGTTGAACCTTATAAAAAATTTAAAAAACCTAATTCAATTGAAAAAAGAGCTTTAGAAAACTTAGTTAAAAAACTAAGTGAAATAGATCAAGGATTAAGTCCAGAAGAAATTCAAACATTTGTCTATACCGTAGGAAAAGAAAATGGATACGAAAAAAATTTAAGAGACTGGTTTAAATTAATCTATGAGGTAGTGTTTGGTGAGGAAAACGGACCTAGAATGGGATTTTTTATAAGTTTTTTTGGACTTAAAGAAACAATTGAATTAATAAAGAGTAAGTATAAGTAATGTTTTCAATTTTTAAACCATTAATTTTTTCATTAGATCCAGAAACAGCTCATGATTTAGCTATCAATTCTTTAAAGCTGAATGTTTTGCCAAAAAATATTTTCAGAGTAGAAAATGAGGAAATCCTTGAAACCAATTTATTTAAAGAGAAATTACCAAATCCAATAGGCTTAGCCGCTGGGTTTGACAAGAGTGCTGAAGTTTATAACTCTTTATTTAGACTTGGTTATGGGTTTGTAGAAGTAGGCACAGTTACACCCAAAAGACAACTTGGCAATCCAAAACCTAGAGTTTTTAGATTAGAAAAAGATCAAGCACTTATAAATCGACTTGGTTTTAACAATCATGGGTCAGAAATTGTATTGAAAAGAATAGCAAATAATATACCTAATGGTTTTTTAGGAATTAATGTAGGTCCGAACAAAGATACCACGAATAAAGAGGAAGATTATTATTTGTGCCTATCAAGACTAGCATCTTTTGCAGGCTATTTAACGATTAATATATCTTCACCAAATACCGAAGGTTTAAGAGATTTTCATGAGCAAAAAGTGCTTGAAAAACTTTTAACTGGAATAAATAAAATAAGAAAAGACAAGAATATTTCAAAACCTTTGGCAGTAAAGCTGTCTCCAGACATCAATGATGAAGAGATAAGTAAAATTATTGAATTATTAATTAAATATAAGATTAACGGAATAATAGTGTCTAACACAACAGATAGTAACCGGGAAAATTTATATGATATTCAAAAATTTGAAAAAGGGGGGTTATCTGGAAAACCTTTAAAAAATATCTCAACAGATTTAATAAAAAAATTTTATAAAGAGACTAAAGGAAAAATACAAATAATTGGTGTGGGTGGCGTGGACTCAGGAAAAGCTGCTTTTGAAAAAATTAGCGCAGGAGCTAATGCAGTCCAATTGTATACGGGAATGGTGTATAAAGGACCTGGAGTAGTAAAAGAAATGAAAAAGGAGTTAATTTCAATTCTAAAAAAAGAAAATATCAAAGATATTAGTAGTGCAGTTGGAATTAATGCTTGACCCTTCGTAACACTATAATTATATATCGCTAGGAGAATTTATGTCTAAAAGATGCGAATTAACAGGAATTTCACCTTTAAAAGGTCACAACGTAAGTCATGCAAAAAACAAGACTAAAAGAAGATTTTTACCAAATCTAAAAAAGGTTACATTTAGAAGTGATATTTTAAAAAAAGAAATAAAACTGAATGTAGCTAATGCTGCTTTAAGAACAGTAGATTATAAAGGTGGTTTGGATAAATTCTTAATGTCAGCAAAAAATAAAAATTTATCAAAAAAAGTAAAAAAGATTAAAGCGTTCATTTCTGCAAAATTATATCTATGAATTTATATTACAAACTCGCACTTTTGATGGGTTTTGTTGTTGTAGTCTCAAATTATTTAGTACAATTTCCAGTTCAGTTTTTCGGTTTGAGTGAAATTTTAACCTATGGCGCTTTCAGTTATCCAATTTCCTTTTTGATAACAGATTTAGCTAACCGAGCTTATGGAAAAATAGTAGCAAGACAAATAGTCTATATTGGTTTTTTTATCGGAATTTTATTAACTTTGATTGTTTCTACAAATTTTTCAGATTTAATCTCTATCAGGATAGCCGTAGGCTCTGGAGTTGCATTTTTTATAGCTCAAAATTTAGATGTGGTAGTTTTCGATAGGCTGAGAAATAAAAGATGGTTTATAGCACCATTTTTCTCATCTATCATTGGTTCAATAATCGATACTTTATTATTTTTTTCAATAGCATTTTATTCAACCGGAATTCCATGGGTAACTTTAGCTTTAGGTGATTTAACAGTAAAATTAATTATTGCACTAACAATGCTTATCCCGTTTAGACTTCTGTTAGTTAAAATCAAAGATTATAATGAAAAGTCAGTCACTAGTTCTTAGTGCAATGGATGGTTTTTTTTATTTTATCATCAAATAAATCAGTCAATTGATTTATCATTACATCACCTAAATCTTGAACATCAATAATCTTGATTGCTTTATTGTAATACCTAGTTACATCATGACCGATACCTATTGCTAATAGTTCAATGTTTGATTTGTTTTCAATCCATTTAACAGTCTTCTTTAAATTATGCTCTAGATAATCACTTGTATTAGTTGAAAGAGTAGAATCATCTACAGGTGCTCCATCCGAAATAACCATAAGGATCTTTCTATCTTCTTTTCTTTTATTCATTTTATTAAATGCCCATTTAAGAGCTTCTCCATCGATATTTTCCTTCAATAAACCTTCTTTTAACATTAATCCCATATTATTTTTAGATTGCCTCCATGGAGTATCAGCAGATTTATAAATAATATGTCTCAAATCATTAAGTCTTCCTGGTAAATTAGGTTTTTCATTTTTCATCCACTTCTCTCGGGATGAACCACCCTTCCAATGTTTAGTTGTAAAACCGAGTATTTCAACTTTCACCATGCATCTTTCTAAAGTTCTAGACAAAATATCTGCACAAATTGCCGCTACAGAAATTGGCTTACCTCTCATTGAACCAGAATTATCTATGAGAATTGTTACTAAGGTATCTTTGAATTCAATATCTTTCTCTTTTTTAAAAGACAAAGAATTTAGAGGATCCATAATTATTCTTGGTAATTTTGATGTATCCAGCAGACCTTCCTCTAGGTCAAAATTCCAAGATCTATTTTGCTTAGCCAACAATTTTCTTTGTAATTTATTTGCTAATTTAGATATAAAATTTTTTAGTTGCAATAATTGTTGGTCAAGACTTTTTCTTAGTCTTAAAAGCTCATCGCTGTTTTCTAGCTCTTCGGCTTTAATAATTTCATCAAATTGATCAGTGTAAACTTTGTAATTTAAATCGCCAAAATTATTTTTCAAACCTTTTTGTAAATCAGGTCTAGCGCTATTTTCTATCTGAATTTCCTCGTTCGCATTATCAGATTCCTTCGCTTCATTTTTAAGATCTGGAACACCCATATCAATAGACATTTCTTGTTCTTTTCCCTCTTTTTCTTGAGTTTTTTGTTCTTGTTCCTGTGGTTTACTTTTTTTATCATCATCATTGATCTCATTTTTTTTCTCATTCTCATCAAAGCTTTCATCTAGACTCATATTTGAAATAATCTTGGAAATTATAGAATTAAACTTTTCTTGATCTAATGTGAGACTTTTAAGATCATTTATTTTACTTTTAAACTTTTCGTTTAAATCTTTTTTAAAAGATTTTAACTTTTTATCGATAAGGCTCCCATTTTTTAAATCTAAAAATTTAATTCGCAAATAGTTTTCGAAAGACTCTATTATTTTGTCCTCACTACTTTTTAAATCTAATCCATCTATTCTTTTAAGATAAAATTTCTCAATATTATTTTTGACACCTTTAAAATAATTCGAGCCAATATTTTCACATCTAATCTTCTCAGAAATTTTATAAAGTTTTTTTGATATATTTCCATCAGGCTCATATTTTTTTAAGATTTCTTTATTTGAAAATCTATGCAATAAAGACTTTGAATCTGCTATCGCTCTAATTTCATCAAAGTTGATCTTATTTTTGGAATAATTTAATTCTGGTAATTCAATTAATTTATTCAAGGAAGTGGTACTTTTATTTCCGAATGAAACTTCAATTTTGTTTGAATTTGTTAGAGATCTAACAGTTGAGCTAATTGCGATTTTAAAATCCTCAAGCTTTTCTTTTTTTTTTTCCACTTTAAATAGTGACATTGATCGAAGACTCTGGCAAGTCTTCACCGAAACATCTTTGATAGTACTCTGAAATTATTTTTTTTTCTAAATCATCACACTTATTTAAAAATGTAACTCTAAAAGAATATCCTTTATCTTTAAATATATCTGTGTTCTCTGCCCAATGTAAAACTGTTCTTGGGCTCATAACTGTAGATATGTCACCATTTATAAAACCTTTTCTAGTCAAATCTGCGACTTTGATCATGTTGGATAATAACTCTTTTCCTTCTTTATTATTATAAACTTTATTTTTAGACATTATTATTTCAAGTTCCTTTTCGAAAGGAAGATAGTTTAATGTTGATACAATATTCCATCTATCCATTTGTCCTTGATTTATTTGTTGCGTACCATGGTATAGCCCTGTGGTATCCCCAAGCCCTACAGTATTGGTTGTCGCAAAAATTCTAAAAAAATCATGTTGTTCTAAAACTTTATTCTTATCTAATAACGTAAATTTTCCATCACTCTCAAGAACTCTTTGAATAACAAACATTACATCTGGTCTACCAGCATCATATTCATCGAATACTAATGCAACTGGATTTTGTATTGACCAAGGTAATATTCCTTCTTTGAATTCTGTAATTTGTTTATCATTTTTGACTACTATTGCATCTTTACCAATTAAATCTATTCTACTTATATGACTGTCTAAATTTACTCTTACGCAAGGCCAGTTTAATCTTGCAGCTACTTGTTCTATATGAGTAGACTTTCCTGTGCCATGATATCCTTGTATTAAAACTCTCTTATTAAATGAAAATCCAGCTAATATTGATAGTGTTGTATCCTTGTCAAATTTATAGTCTGGGTCAATTTTTGGAACAAATTGGTTTTTTTTTGAAAATGCTGCCACTTTCATACTACTATCGAATCCAAAAGTTTGTTTAACTGATAATTTTATATCAGGTTTTTGTATAATTTGTTCTGCCGTCATTTTTTTCCTAAAGTCTTTTTTAATTGACTATAAGCTAAAGTTATTTTTTTTAATTTTTCTTCAAATTTTTTATTTCCTTGGTTCTTATCAGGATGGTATTTTTTTACAAGCTCTTTAAATTTTATTTGTATTTGATCCCATTTTACGTCATCATTTAACTCCATTACTTGCAAAGCATCTCTGTCGGTTTGTGAAATTTTTGTTTTTTTGAAATCTTTATAATTAGAACTCTTAAAAATATTAAGCTTATCTTCTAATGCGTTATTCCATAATATATTGAAAAAATTCTCGGATGAACCAAACTTTTTAGTAGACTTATGCCATGTTAGATCTGACTTAATGAAGAACTCTATTTCTTGATCATTCATATTGTCAAAATAATTCCAGCTTTTATTAAAAACTTTTATATGTTGTAGGCAAAGAAGCCTATATTTTTTACTATTATCCTTCTCAACAGGAGCCCTATAAGAACCTATTTCTTTACAGTTTTTCCAGTCACAAATAATTTTCATAACTCTAATCTATATAGTAAAAATAAATCAATGAAAAATTATTTTGAAACGATAGAAAAAAAAATTAGATCGAAATTGAAATTAGAGAAGTTAGAAATTGTTGATAATTCTTATAAACATAAAGGACATAAATCTTTCTCTCCCGAAAGATACCATTTAAAATTAATTTTAAAGTCAAAATATTTAAGCTCTATCCCAAGACTAAACGCTCATAAAATTATAAACGAAATTTTAAAAGAAGAATTAAAAACTAAAATACATGCTTTAGAAATTAATATAGAGACATAGTTTTAGCGTATTTTTTAATTTTACTAACTGAAATTTTTTGAGAATTAGGCTTGGTGGTTTTCCCAATTGATTTTAATAAAATAAAATTTATTTTCTCGTCATCATTTTTCTTATCATTTTTGATAAAAGGTATTAAATTTTTAATCGATTTCTCAGATCTAAAATTTTTAATAGTATAGTCTAACTTATTTTTTTTATACAAATCTTCTACCTCATTCAAAATTTTTCTTTTGCAAATTTTTTTAATTAAAGACAATTTAATAGCAAGAATCATTCCAGACAAAACTGCTTCCCCATGAGTTATGTTCTTTGAGTAATCATTTCTAACTTCTATAGCGTGAGCAAAAGTGTGTCCAAAATTAAGAGTCATTCGCAAACCTTTTTCATGAACATCCTTGTTTACAAACATCATCTTAATCTCACAACTTTTTTTAATAGCATATTCTAAATCATCTTTTTTTTTATTTAAAATTGAATATGTTTTCCTTTTAAGCCAATTAAAAAAATTTCTATCATTTATAATTGAGTGTTTTAAGATTTCAGCATAACCACAAATCATTTCTTTCTTTGATAGAGAGTCTAAAAAAGCAGAGTCATTTAAAACTAATTTTGGTTGGTAAAAAGATCCAATTAAATTTTTTCCAACATTTGAATTAACCCCAGTTTTTCCACCTATTGCAGCATCAACTTGTGCTAACAAAGTAGTAGGTATGTTTATGAAATTTAATCCTCGCTTAAAAATACTCGCCACAAAACCAACAACATCCCCGGTTATTCCACCTCCTAAACCTATTAACAAATCTGATCTATTAAAATTATTAATTAAGAGCTTATTTAAAAAAAAGTTTATAGTATTAAAGTTTTTTGATTTCTCACTTGAACTGAACGAAAAAAAAATAAGATGATAATTCTTAAGTTCCTCTTTCAAAATTGTTCTAAACTTTTGAGGGACATTTCTATCAAAAATAACCGCAACTTTTTTTGTTTTTGGACAAAGTAATTTAATTCTTTTATTTAAACATCCTAAAATATTATTTCCTATAATTACCGAGTAGTTATTAGATAAACTTCTAAATTTAATTTCTTTCTTTTTCATAAAAATTTAATATTTTGTTAACAATAAAATTAGGTTTTAAAAAGGTACATTTAATCCTAAAATCAGCTTCACTGTATGTTCTCTTTCTCTCTAAGTAAATTTTATTGATTGTTTCATTTAAATTTTTCTTAAATAAAAGAGGCCTTTTTTTGTTTTTTTTTAATCTTTTAACAAGCTCCGAAACTTCAACGTCAAGCCAAAAACTTATTGAGGAATTTTTTACCGAACGTCTGATAGATTTATCTAAAAACGCTCCTCCACCAAGGGAAATAACAGAATTTTTTTTTTCTAATTCTTTTAAACTAATTTGTTTTTCAATTTTTCTGAAATAAATTTCACTTTTATTTTTAAATATAGAACTTATTGAACAACCTTCTTTTTTTTCTATCATTTTATCTATATCGATAAAGCTATATGACAAAGCTTTAGCTATACTTCGACCAACAGTAGATTTTCCTACACCCATCATTCCAGTTAAAACAAGGTTTTTACTCAATTTCTCTTCCGATTTTGAATTTGATTTTTCATAAATATGTCTTATTTATTTAGTTTAAATAAAATCTTAAAGTATGCAACTTAAATACAACAGACAACAAAGTTTAGGAAGCTCAATATTAAAATTATTGATAAAAATTTTCTTAGTGGTTGTCATTTTCGTTATTACAATTTTTTTAATCGAAAAAATAAGTTTTCCAAGTCCAGAAAAAAAATTTGATATAGATATTACAAATGATATTAAAAAGCTTTAAGAGCTTTATAAGCTTATTAATTTTATTAATATTCTTTTCTCCAGTTAAATCTGAAGATAAGATTGATATCTGGAAAAATAATAAACAGAATAGAGAAATTCCTGAGCCTAAAAATCAGAACTCTCCAGAATTAAAACCAACTCAAAAAACTATTAAAGTAGATACGAATAACGACGAAATAAGAATACAAGATACATTAAATGATAGCTCTGAAGAAATAAAAGTTTATGGGATATATGATCCAGCTGATTATAATTTTAATCTAAATATGTGGTCTACTACCCAGGCAGATGATTTAAAAGCTAGCTTAAATAGAATTAATAAAATTAGTTTATCACAAACTTCTGAAGAAATATTAGAAAATGTATTATTATCTTTTTCTTACCCTCCTAAAGGAATGAGTGAAAAAGAATTTGTAAAATTAAAAGTAGACTGGTTAATTAAAAATAATCGTACTAAATTAATTGAAAATTTTTTAAAACAGAATCAAGAATTTGATGGTAAAAAAATTTTAGTGCAATACTTAGTCGATGAAAATATTGCTAAAGCTAACATCAATGAGGGTTGCAAAAAGATTAAATTTATTGATAGCACGATAAAAGACGCATATTTAGAAAAGTTTAAAATTTATTGTTTGGTATTTGATAAGAAAAAACCACAAGCTC
>MDSW01098821.1_pt1 | contig 12234 bp, 7 predicted proteins | sample 811171 | NCBI WGS metagenome assembly MDSW01 (sample SAMN05326641, study PRJNA326480) | marine metagenome | isolation source: seawater | place: Atlantic Ocean: North West | collected 2012
CTTGTAATGGAGTAAATAGTGAAGAATGTTCAAATGTTGAACTGTGTTTTAGATTTGGGAAAGATGATAATTATTATGAGATAAGAAAACCATTTAAATCAATAGATAATGAAGATGTTCTAGATCCCAATGGATGGCAAAATTTGAAGGTTAATTTAGATGAGTTAACTAGATATAAATTAAATAGACAAAATTTAGAGTCTTATAATGATAATGGAATTGATAATTGTGATGATTTATATGAAACTGGAATTATCAATTTTGAAAATAATATCCCAGGTTGTATTAATCAAGATGCAATTGATTTAGGGATTACAACCTTGAAAATATGCGATGAAATATCTGGAAATTCAGTATTTACTGAAGATCAAACAAATTATTGTAATGAAAATGATTGTTTAAATTTTATAAATAGTGATATATGTATTGATGAAAATTATGATGAATTAGGTCTTTATATCCCCTATATATTAGATCCAAATGGAGACAATTATTCTATTCCAGGAATAGAATGTTGTGATTCAAATGTAGATAACGAAAATTTTTGTATTCCTGATATAAATAATATTGATAATCCTAATTTTTATTGTCCTGATTTATCTGATAATTTTTATTTAGGTACTGAAGGTAATAATCAATATGATTGCTTTGATGAAAACAATCAATCTTGCGGAGAAGATGATTTGATTTTTTACGGAGAAGAAGTAATAGATGATTGGGATCAAAACAATTTATATACTACTCCGGGTTCATATATTGCAGAAGATGAAATATGGTCATGGAAAGATTATTGTGAAAGTAATGAAAATTTAGATATCGAAGAATGTGATGATTGGACAACAGTTGATATAAGTACAGTTTGTGAAGATTGTAGTGAGTTGAGAGTAAAAGGGGAGCCTGCAATTAATAAAATGGAATATATTATGGTTGGTATTAAAAACAATGCCCCTGGAACAATTTTTGGAAGTGTTTGGATTAATGAACTTCGAATGACTGGTGTAAAAAGAAAAAAAGGAACAGCCTTTACTACAAACTTTAAATTTAATTTAGGTGATATTTTTAATATTGATTTAGACTTTAAGAGTGAAGAGGCAGACTTTCATCGTTTAGAACAAAGATTAGGCTCAGGTGATCACTCTATTAACTATTCTGTTAATTTGGGTTTTTCTCCACATGAATTATTTAAAGAAAACTATTTTCAAATGCCTCTTACTATAAAATATTCTAAAGGTTTATACTCCCCATTATATAAGCCAGGATCTGATATTATTCTAGGAGGTTTTAATGATACTCCTAATGAGTTGAAAAATATAACAAATTCAATTACTCTGAGTACATCTTTAAATACTATGCTCTCAAATTATTATAATGAAAACCTATTTTTTAAACATTTACTTGATAATTCAAAATTGACTTATTCATATAAATGGGATCAATCTTCTAATACAACAATTTTAAATAAAGAATCTATTTTACAAAATATAAAATTTGATTATAGTTTATCATTTAGTAGAGATAATAAATGGTATCCATTTAAAAGTATTTTTGAAGATAGTCAGGATAACCCTGAAAATAAAAAATATTTTGTTAACTTTTTAAAAGATTTAAATATTTATTATACACCACAAAATATTAGCTTTAATTCATCTTTAGTTGATTCAGATAATTATACTGTTCAAAGAGACTTATATGGTGGTATTGTAACTGATGAAGAAAATATTGATTTAAATAGATCTTTTTCTTCTGATATTAGTATAGTAGATAATCTATCACTTAAATATTCAGTTAATATGAAGAATAATTTAAATGATTACTTTTCTGATAATTCAGCTATGAAAATTTCAGACTTCTTTGATTTATCTTATTCTCCTGGAATAAAGAAAAGTTATAATCAACAGCTTTCATTCACTTATACCCCCGAATATTTAAAATGGTTAGCTCCTAGATTTACATATGTTCCAACATATAATTGGGTGAGAGATGCAGTAAGCGGAGAATCATCAACAGCAGATATATCAAGTGATAATAAATTTTCAGTTTCATTTACTTTTTCATTTACTCAATTTATTGAACAATTTTATGAAACAGATAAAAAAACATCAGGAAGTTCATCTAGGTCTACAGGAAGAAGGCGTTCATCTAGTTCAACAAATAATACAAATTCAAGTAAAATTTTTATTATTAATCAACCACATTTCAAAACTATTTTAAAGTTTTTACATGAAATTGGCCAAAGGTTTTCAAGTGTAAATATAAATTATTCATATTATACAACTAATAAGTATAACAATATATCTACAGATATAAATCCGAATTATAAATTTAAATTAGGAATAGCTGATAGACCAATTGAAGGAAGTTTGTTTACATCATCAGATGGGATAATTATTTCATCATCAAATACCTTTAATCAAGAATTGAAATTTAGTACTTCAATACAATTAACTCAAAATTTAACGTTATCAAATGTTGAGTATAGAGTCTCTTTGTCAGCAAATAATCAAAGTGATAGTGGATATAATGAAACTCAATCTGAATCATATTTCCCACTTGGTGCTTCAGGTAAAAATGGATTTCCAATATTTGGATGGTCAATAAACTTAAGAGGCTTAGAAAAGTATCAGTTTTTAGATAATTGGTTTAAAAGTTTTAGTTTAAGTCATACTTTTAGTGGAGAAAAAAATAAAATAAGTCAAGACTTTATTATTCAAAAATTAGATTATAAAAGAAATTTTGCACCATTATTAAGATTTGATATGACTACCAAAAAAATTCCTCTTGATATTGATTTAACTTTGAATAATACTTTGAATATTACAAATGAGGGAGGACAAATAGAAAGAACAACCAATAATCAGGTTAGTTTAACTTTTGGCTATAGAAAAAAAACAGGGTTTAGAATGCCAGTTTTCTTTTTAAGGGATTTCCAAATTGAAAATGAAGTTAACTTAAGTCTTAAGTTAGGTTATGATAATAGTAATACTGAATTTTCTTATTTTGAAACAAATGATTTAAGTCAATTTGAAGTGATTGCATATAGTAATTCATATAATTTACAGCCTAAAATAACATATAATTTTAGTAAATTTGTTGAAGGTGATTTATGGTTTAATTATATTGTTTCAGATAATCATACTTCTGGAAGAAAAAGGGAAACTGATATAGGGTTTCAAGTTAGAATTTATTTTGAATCCTTTGATTAATAAACAGATGAATAGAATCTTTTATATATTATTTTTAGCAATACTTCAATCTCAACAAATACCTTTATTTGATGGAGAAATAGCGTTTAAATATCTTGAAAAGCAATGTTCATTTGGAGAAAGATATCCAGGAAGTCAGAACCATGTTGATTTAAAAGATTATTTTGTTAGTTTTTTATCTAATAAGTCAGATGAATTAATTATTTATGATCATGAAATAAATCACCCATATAATAAAGATAAGAAAATCATTTTATATAATATTTTAGCGAAATATAATCCAGAATCAGATAATCGAATTTTACTGATGGCCCATTGGGATACTAGAGAAATAGCTGATAAGGAAACAAGTGAAGTTGATAAATTAAAACCAATAATGGGGGCTAATGATGGTGCAAGTGGTATAGCAATTTTAATGCATTTATCAGAAATTTTTTCTAGTTATCCTTTTAATAATATTGGAGTTGATTTATTATTTGTTGATGGAGAAGATATGGGTAGACATGGAGATATAGATAATTTTTCTATAGGGACTAAGTTGTTTGCAAAAAAAATGGAAACTCCATATCCAAAGTTAGCTATTTGTTTAGATATGGTAGCTGATAAGGACCCTAGATTTAAAATTGAATATTTCTCTTATATACAAGCTGAAAATCAAGTTAGGGAATTGTGGAATTTAGCAAATAATTTAGGATACAGTGAGTTTGTATATGAACTTACTCAACCAATTTATGATGATCATAGAGCTTTATTTGTAGAAACAGGTATCCCTTCTTTAGATATTATTGATTTTGAATATCCTCATTGGCATACTTTAGAGGATACTGTAGATAAATGCTCTTCATATACATTAGGTATTGTTGGGAATCTTGTTTGTCAGTATTTGTATAGGAAAGAAAATGACTAATAAAATAATTTATATTTTCTTTATTTGTGTTTCTATTTCATATGGTTCTTATCCTATTGATTACAAAATTGATTCTGTTAATCACAATTTTGAGTATCGTAATAGAGAATTATCTGATGGTTTATCTAGCCAATCAATAGTTGATTTAAGAATATTGAATGATCAGTCTATAGTTATTGGAACATCTGGGGGTTTAGGACTGCTAGATAGTGATATGAATTTATATAGTTATAATGATACTGAATTACCTAGCGGTGGAAATCCTGCTTTAGAGGTATATAATAATGAAAATTTAGTCATTGTTTCAGGAGTTGAAACTGTAAATTTTTTGAATGAAGATGTTTCTAGCGGAACAGGTATTTCTTGGTCTTTAGATAATGGAAATACTTGGAGTTATATGCCACAGCCGCAAGATCAACTCCCCGTATGTGAAGAATTAACATGTGAAAATCCATTAAATTCACCAGAAGAATGTGACTGTTCTCCTGCTGCTTCAGGTTGTTCATGGGATGTTCCAAGCCAAACTTGTAGCTTGGTTGGTAATAATATTATAATAGAATGGGGTGGTCAAAGCTTATCAAGTTTAGCAATCCAAACATCAGCAAAAAATGTTACATATGATGTCTCCGCTGATATAATTAATAAGTATATATATACAGCAAATTGGGCGGGGATGTTAAGAAGATTTAAATATACTGATGAAAACCCTGTTTGGGAGCTTGTGCCTTTACCAATGGATAATCAATCAAGTGCTACATGTGGCTCATACCCTGTAAATTATGTTTATAATCCTGTTGATCCATTGATAAGTGGAAATTTGAATTATGGAGGTAACCATAATCATAAAGTTTTTTCAGTTTATACCGAATTTTATAATGAGCAAATGTTTATATGGGCTGGAACTGCAGATGGAGTGAATAAAGGTATTGTAGGTCAAGATGGATGTATAGATTGGATTCATTATACAACGTCAGATGGATTGGGAGGTGATTGGATTATAGATATAGTTCCTCAATATTTAGGTAATGAAAATCCAAGAATATGGCTTGTTTCATGGGATAGAGAGGAGGCTGCTCCTCATCCAAATTCTTTAACTTATACTGATGACAATGGTCTTTCTTGGGTTACGGTAAATCAATTTAGCGAAGAATTTATCGATTTAAATAATAATGATATTTATGATCAAGAAGATAATTTTAATGATTTAAATAATAATAATAATTATGATGGAGCTACACCATATAGTCTCTATTTTACTGATGATGTTTTATATGCATCAACAAATAGAGGCCTTTTTTATTCTTTTACTAATAATGTTATGGATTGGCAAAGATTAGAGTTTCCAAGTGAAATTTTAAATATTTTGGATTACAATCAAAATCCAGAACAAGGAATCTTTACTCAAACAAAAGTATATACATCTTTGAAAAAAGATCAGACATTTTTTATTGGAACACCAAAAGGTCTGATTTGGATAAACGCAGAAAATAATATTAACAACCCAGATTTGTGGAATACAGAAATAAGTGCAAATACATGGGGTTCATTTGTTGCATCAGATCAAGATATAGTTAATGAAAATAAATTGCATATTTGGCCTAATCCATTTTTTATTGAAAATGTTTCAACGAATGTAGATTTTCAATTTAAAACAGATAGTAATAGTGGTAAAATGAAAATTTATGACTTTTCAATGAACTTGGTTGATTCATTTGATTGTGATAAAGTAAATGATTATGGGAATTTGGAGTGTTCATGGAATGGTAGAAGTAAAAATGGTATTAAGGTAGCGAATGGAATTTATTTTTGTAAACTTAATACAGGACATTCAGAGGTCTGGGAAAAATTAATGGTAATAAATGCTTCAAAGGGGCATTACTAATGATAAAGTATATTTTAATATTATTTAATTTTTGTTTATTTGCAGAATATTATGGTGGTTCACCTGGCTCTAGTTTTAATTATGGAACAAATGCTAGAGAAATTTCATTATCTAATTCTATAGTCAGTTCATATAATAAAGGGTTCGTGGCATTTAATAATCCTGCTTTGTTACCTAAAATTAATGATAATGAATATGGTTTTTCATATTTTTTGATGTCATTAGATAGGTCAATACAATCTATATCTATATCTAGGCCTTTGCCACCTTCAGCAGGAGTTAGTTTGTCTTTTTATAGAATTGGTACTAATAATATTATTCAAACCTCAACTTTTGGATCAGAGGAAGGTAGTTTGAATCATTCTCAAGGATTTGGGATGTTATCTTTTGGTATCGATTTAGGTTTATTATCAGCTGGCTTTAATTTTAAAGCTTTATTTAACGATATGGATATTTATAAAAGTGAAAGTAGTTTAGGTTTTGATCTTGGATTTTTATATGAAGTCAATAATAATATTAATTTGGGATTTAAAATAAACAATTTATCTTCATCCTTTGATTGGGAAATTAATTATTTAAATCAAAATCAACCTGAATTGTATGAAGAAGAAATTCCATTGAATTATATGATTGGATTATCATATAATAAATCTAATAAATTATTATTTTCTACTCAAATAGATTATTTGTCTACTAATGATAATCTTAATTTAGATAATCAGTTTTTTAGTAGATATAAGGTTGGAGTCGAGTATCATTTAATATCAGATTCTTTTGAGTTTCCAATTTTATTAAGAGGAGGTCTTAATAGTATTAATAATAATTTGGAATGTACTTTTGGGTTTGGAATGCCTGTTAAAATAAACAATTCTATGATATTGAATATAGATTATGCTTTAGATCCAGGATTAGTAGATGAAGGAATAAGTCATTTGTTTAGTTTTTCATTGCTAAATTATTAAAATGTTATATAAAATATTATTCATATTATTATCATTTAATTTGTCAATCTGCATTGGATTAAAGGCTTTAATAATACCTCAATCAGCCTCAATATTATCTACATCGGGGACAGGTATTTCTTATAGTCATGAAATTAATCCAGCATTATTATTAGAGTCAGATTCTTATTTAAGTTTATCAAAGAATTCCTGGTTGGCTGGCGTTTCTGGTCAAAAAATATCATATATTTTTGATAGACGAAAATATATTTCTTTTGAGAATTTAAGTATTAATGATATTGAATTAAGAGATGAAATTGCTACTGAAGAACCTTTAGGTTTTTTTGGAGCAAATTGGTATGCTGCAGAAATTAATGAATCATTTGATTTGTCTTTTTATGAAAATATTACCTTTGGATATAAGGTTAAATTAAATTATTCAAAATTATATACTGAATCAATGCATGGATATTCAATTGATATAGGATTAAATAATCAGATAAATAAAAATTTAAATATTGGATTATTAATTAAAAATCTGGGTCGTGAATATTCGAATAATTTAAGAGTTGACAACGATATTCTTCTTGGATTTGGGATGAGTTATCATATGCCTGATTTAAAATTAATTTTATTATCAGATTATTTAGTCTATAATCAAAATAATCTTTTAAAATTTAGTACAATTACAACACTTCCATATTTAAATTTTATTATTGGAGGAACATATTCAGAATTATATAAGGATTTATCTTTTGGGATTAAGCTTGATTATAAAAAATGGGCTTTTATTTTTGGCAATTTAAATCATAATAATCAAGTATTGAGCAATCCTTCATCTGTAGAAATTAGAAAAATATTCTAACCTTGTAATTTTTTATAAATATAATAATTTGAATAAAAAAAATATCTATATTACATCATGATTAAAAAAATATTTTTAAATATTATCTTCTTATCAATATCTTTTTCAGCAACAGTTAATTTCTATATAGATATGACTGACTCTGAGTTTCCAAATAGTGATTATGACTCTGTTTTAATTAATGGTTCTTGGTGTTCAGGTGGAAATGGTTGGGATGGATGGTGTTTGACTTTATCTGATGATAATAATGATAACATCTATGAAGGAAGTGTTGATTTGAATAATGGTGATTATGAGTATGTAATTGTTGTTTCTGGTTCTGCTGATAATTGGTCAGGTTGGGGACAAATTATTAATCCTCCATCATTAAGTTCATGTGATTTCAACCCTACTGATTCGTATTATAATTATGGTTTTACAGTTCAAGGAAATCAGATAGATCAAAGATATTGCGCAGGAACTTGTGATGAATTTTGTGATGAAAATTCATCTGATGGTGGTGATGATGGTGGTGATGGTGGCGGTGATACAAATACATGGCAACTTGTATGGTCAGATGAATTTGATGGTCCTAGTATTGATGAGAGTAAATGGAATTTTGAAATTGGAACTGGTAGTTGGGGATGGGGTAATGGTGAATCTCAATATTATACTAATAGGCAAGAAAATGCCTACATTGAAGATGGTAAATTGATTATTCAAGCTCTCTATGAAAATTATGGAGGTTCTAATTATACATCAGCTAGAATGACAACAAAAAATAAAGGTGACTGGACCTATGGTAAAATCTCTGGTAGAATAAAGGTTCCAAATGCTGGAGGTACTTGGCCTGCATTTTGGATGATGCCAACTAATTCTGTCTATGGTGGCTGGCCTAATAGCGGTGAAATTGATATTATGGAGCATTATGGGTGTGATGATGACCATATTCACTCTACTGTGCATAATAATATGTATAATTGGAACGGAGGAATTCCACCAACTAGTTATAGTGCTTATGTAAATGCAACTTCAGGTTTTCGTATATACGAGGTTGAATGGAATGAAGATGAATTAAAATTTTATGTAGATGGAGAATATTTAGGGACATATTTTAAAACTAATAGCGGATGGCAACAATGGCCATACGATCAAGATTTTCATATTATTTTAAACTTAGCTGTAGGAAGTCATTTTATGCCTTGTGCCACGGAGAATAATTTGTTCCCTGAAAAATTAGAAATTGATTATGTAAGAGTTTATCAGCTTGGAATAGGTTGTGGACTTCAGGGAGATATTAATCAGGATGCCTCTGTTAATGTAACAGATGTAGTATTATTGGTTAATTATGTTCTTTCTCAGGATATTGATTTTAGTAATTGTAGTGATTTAAACAATGATAATCAGATAAATATTACAGATATAGTTTATTTAATTAATTTAATAATTAATCCTACTGGTACACTCTAACATAATCAATTTCAAAAAATTGAGGGAAAGTAGTTGTATCAAATGAGCATATTCCTCCCCAGTCTCCACCAATAGCTAAATTTAAGATAATAAAAAAGCTCTGATTAAATGGCCAACTAGTATAGTTATCTTCAGATTTGTTATAGTTAAAGTAATTAATATTATCAACATACCAGTTTATTGAATTTTCATCCCATACAATTGAATAAGTATGGAATTCATCAATATCAGTGCCAGTTGTTGCTAAAATATTATTTAATTCTCCTGTCTGTCCTGTATTATTGGCATGATTATATTCATTGCAATGTATTGAACCGTATATATTGCCCATATCACACCCTACATGTTCCATAATATCAATTTCACCGCTATTAGGCCAGCCACCATAGACAGAATTAGTTGGCATCATCCAAAATGCAGGCCATGTTCCTAGTCCTGTTGGAAGTTTTGCTCTGACTTCCATTCTTCCGTAAGTCCAATCACCTTTATTTTTTGTTGTCATTCTAGCTGATGTGTATTCAGCTCCATTGTAATTTTCTTTCAGTGCTTTAATAATTAGTTTTCCATTTTCAATATATGCATTTTCAGATCTTTCTGTATATGCTTGCTGTTCATTATTAACAACTCCTGCTCCCCAATTTTCAAAATTCCATCTTGAAATATCTATTTCAGGGCTATTGAATTCATCGTTCCATACTAAACTGTAATTATCTGGTGGAGTATCATAAATACAATTAAAATTATCAGTTGAATTTTCATTATAGTTTATGGCATCTGTATCATTGCATCCATTACATGCCTCTGCATATGCTGAACTAACACATAGATTATTACAATTTAATTCTGAGTTTCCATAGCATATATTATTGCAATCCAATTCGTCTTGATTACAAAAAGTACCTGTTATATCTTCATATTCACCTGTAGGTGTAACGGGATTGTAATCATTGTAATCTTCTTGGTCACAACTGATAAAGAGTATTGATATAATTAGTAAATATTTCATTAATATGTTAATCCATAATTATATCTAAACAATGGATTGTAATTTGGTTCTTTATAATCACTTGGTATTTGTGAAATATTTTGTGGCCAGCTAAATGATAATTTGCCTGTTGGGCTGTAATCACCAAAAATTACATCAGATACTCCATCACCCTCAGTTCCAGGCAACCATGCTGCTACAAAAGCATCCCAATTATTTAGTTCTTCTGTGATCATAAGTGGTCTTCCTGATAACATTATAACAACTAGTGGAATATTAGCTGATTTCATATTTTCTAAAACCATTAAATCATCTTTTGATAATTCTAATGTCTCATTATCTCCCATTCCTTCAGCATAAGGTTTTTCTCCAATGACAATTATTCCAACATCTGCATTTGAAGCATTTTTTCCATCTTCAGTATATGAAACAATTGTTTCATTTGATACGGATGACTTTATCCCATCTAAAATTGTTGTCCCTTTTGTTATATTTCCCATTTTGCCTTGCCATTCTATTGTCCAACCACCACATTGCATCCCTATATTATTTGCACCAACGCCAGCAACATGAATTTTCTTTAGTTTTTTAGATAATGGTAAAATATTGTTTTCATTTTTTAAAAGAACAAGTGATTTCTGAACAGCTTCTTTAGCAATTTTACGATGTTTTTTTGAGCCAAAGTCTTTAATATATTTTTTATTTGCATAAGGGTTATCAAATAATCCCATTTGATGTTTTACCTTTAAAATTCTAAAAACAGCATCATCTAATCTTTCTTCTGATATCAAACCTTCATTTACTGATTCTTTAAATAGTTTTAAAAATTTATGATAAGGTTCTCCGCCCCAAATTGTATCACCAGGAACCATTATCATATCTATACCTGAGTTTACAGAGGTTACAATATCAGATTTATAATCTCCTGGGATTTCATCAATCCCTCTCCAGTCAGATATTACGAATCCTTCAAAATTAAGCTCTCTTTTTAATAGATCGTTAAATAAATATTCATTTGCATGGCATTTAAGTCCATTGTAGCTATTAAATGATGCCATAATTGTTAAAACACCATTATCAATTGCATCTTCATAAGGAATTAAATATTTATTTCTTAGGTCCTCTTCGCTTATTATGGCGTTACCTCTATCAATTTTATAATTATTATCTCCTGTTCCCCATATTGTTGCTCCATCACCAAGGAAATGTTTAGCACAAGCTGCAATAGAATGTTTGCTACCTATTTTGTTTTGGTATCCATTAATTGCTGCAACTCCTAATTTAGATACTAGTTCTGGATCTTCAGAAAACCCTTCGTAATATCTTCCCCATCTTGGATCTTGCGGTATTGAAAGACATGGGGCAAAATTCCAATCAATTCCAGTGGCAGCAACTTCTTTTGCTGTTGCTTTTGAAACTTTATAAACTAAATCTTCATCAAATGTGCATCCTAATCCAATGTTATGAGGAAAAATTGTTGCATTAGGAACGTTGTTATGTCCATGTACCGCATCAACACCATATATAATAGGAATTTGTAATCTACTTTGAAGAGCAATCTTTTGAAAATGATTATACATGTTTGCCCAACCTTCAACAGTGTTGTCTTCTGGAACAGAACCACCGCCACTTAATATAGATCCAATTCCAAATTTGACTAAGTCCTCATCAGACCTTAAAAACCTTCTGTCTAATTGAGTCATTTGTCCAATTTTTTCATCAATAGTCATTTTTTCAATTAATTGTGTAACTTTTTTATCAATTTTAGATTCACTGAAAATACAACTACAAGCTATTGTAAAATAAATAAATGTTTTAAATGTTCTCTTCATAATTACCTTCTATTCTTTTATTATAAATTGTATATTAATAAACTTGCGTACTACATAATTTAAGGAGTTATAATGATATTAATAGATTATTTTGTTTTAGGGCTGTATTTCGCCGTTATTCTTGGGGTAGGTTTTTATTCTTCAAAAAACAAGGATAATACATCTCAATA
>MDSW01155551.1_pt1 | contig 12234 bp, 10 predicted proteins | sample 811171 | NCBI WGS metagenome assembly MDSW01 (sample SAMN05326641, study PRJNA326480) | marine metagenome | isolation source: seawater | place: Atlantic Ocean: North West | collected 2012
CGCGGCTCGCGACCGACCGAGGGCAGCCCGGAGGGCCGCCAGTAGTGTGCAGCGCCGCTTTTTCCCGGCGCGCGGCCGACTCTTTGCGAATACCCCCTGCAGACTAATTCGGGACTAGAACGGACCTTCGGGGCCCGGGGCGGAAACGCTTTCAGGCCGAGTATCTCAGCCTTCCGAGGCCTGAAAGCGTTTCCGCCCCGGGCCAGAGAACAAGGCCAGAAAGCGTTCCCGCCCCGCCCCGACGTCCACATCCCCCCACTTGAAACAGGGCCATTAGCCCCCATCTATCCAGCAGTGACTATGATTGCCAGAGAAGGCGATCACCAAGGAGATCAGCGATGCGAATGGACCGATTGACCAACCAGTTGCAGGGGGCCCTGGCCGACGCCCAGTCCCTGGCGCTGGGCAAAGACCACAACCTGGTGGAGCCTGTGCACCTGCTGGCCGCCCTGCTGGAGCAGTCCGGTGGCGCCAGCCGCCCGCTGCTGCAGAAAGCCGGCGCCGATATCAGCGGCCTGGCGCAGGCTGTGCGTGCCGCCGTGGCCGCCCTGCCCACCGTGAGCGGCAGCGACGGCGATATTCACATGTCCAACGACATGGGTCGCGTGCTCAACCTCACCGACAAGCTGGCCCAGCAGGGCGGCGACGCCTATATATCCAGCGAACTGGTGCTGCTGGCCATGCTCGAGAGCAAGACGCCCGCCGGTGACCTGCTGAAAAAGCACGGCGTCACTGCCGAGGGCCTGCGCGCCGCCATCGAGGCGGTGCGCGGTGGCGAGACCGTAGACAATCCCGAGGCGGAGGAGTCCCGCCAGGCGTTGGACAAGTACACCATCGATCTCACCGAGCGCGCCGAACAGGGCAAGCTCGACCCCGTGATCGGTCGCGACGACGAAATCCGTCGCACCATCCAGGTGTTGCAGCGCCGTTCCAAGAACAACCCGGTGCTGATCGGCGAGCCCGGCGTGGGCAAGACCGCCATCATCGAGGGCCTGGCGCAGCGCGTGGTCAACGGCGAGGTGCCCGAGAGCATGCGCGACAAGCGCGTGCTCGCCCTGGACCTGGGCGCGCTGCTCGCCGGGGCCAAGTTTCGCGGCGACTTCGAGGAACGCCTCAAGGCGGTGCTGAACGAGCTGTCCAAGCAGGAGGGCCGCATCATCCTGTTCATCGACGAACTGCACACGATGGTCGGGGCGGGCAAGGCCGAGGGTTCCATGGACGCGGGCAATATGCTCAAGCCGGCGCTGGCGCGCGGCGAACTGCACTGCGTGGGTGCCACGACGCTGGACGAGTATCGCCAGTACGTGGAGAAGGATGCCGCGCTGGAGCGCCGTTTCCAGAAGGTGCTGGTGGATGAGCCGAACGAGGAGGATACGATCGCCATCCTGCGCGGCCTGAAGGAGCGCTACGAGGTGCACCACGGGGTGGACATCACCGACGCGGCCATCATCGCCGCGGCGCGCCTGTCCCAGCGTTACATCACCGACCGCCAGCTGCCCGACAAGGCCATCGACCTGGTGGATGAGGCGGCCAGCCGCATCCGCATGGAGATCGATTCCAAGCCCGAGGCCATGGACAAGCTCGAGCGCCGCCTCATCCAGCTGAAGATAGAGCGCGAGGCGGTGAAAAAAGATTCCGACCCCGCGGCGAAGAAGCAACTGGAGCTGCTGGACGAGGAGATCGACAAGGTAGAGCGCGAGTTCGCCGACCTGGAGGAGATCTGGAAAGGCGAGAAAGCCTCGGTACAGGGCGCCGCGGATATCAAGGGTGAACTGGAACAGGTCAAGATCGAGCTGGAGGCCGCCCGCCGGGCGGGGGACCTCACGCGCATGTCGGAGCTGCAGTACGGTCGCATGCCGGAACTGGAGAAGCGGCTGGAACAGGCGCAAGAGAGCGAGTCCACCGAAACCGTGCTGTTGCGCAACAAGGTCACCGACGAGGAGATCGCCGAGGTGGTGTCGCGCTGGACCGGTATCCCGGTGTCCAAGATGATGGAGGGGGACCGCGAGAAGCTGTTGCGCATGGAAGAGGCCCTGCACCGGCGCGTGGTGGGCCAGGACGAGGCCATCGCCGCGGTATCCAACGCGGTGCGGCGCTCCCGCGCTGGCCTGTCCGATCCCAAGCGCCCGAACGGCTCGTTCCTGTTCCTCGGTCCCACCGGTGTGGGCAAGACGGAGTTGTGCAAGGCGCTGGCGGATTTCCTGTTCGACAGCGAGGATGCCATGGTACGCGTGGACATGTCCGAGTTCATGGAGAAGCACTCCGTGGCGCGCCTGATCGGCGCACCCCCGGGCTATGTCGGCTACGAGGAGGGCGGCTACCTGACCGAGGCGGTGCGGCGTCGCCCGTACTCCCTGTTGTTGCTGGACGAGGTGGAGAAGGCCCACCCTGACGTGTTCAATATCCTCCTGCAGGTGCTGGAGGACGGCAGGTTGACCGACGGCCAGGGCCGCACGGTGGACTTCCGCAACACGGTGGTGGTGATGACCTCGAACCTCGGCTCACACCTGATCCAGGAAATGGCCGGCAGCGGCGACTACGAGGCGATGAAGTCCGCAGTCATGGAGGTGGTCGGTACCCACTTCCGGCCGGAATTCATCAATCGCGTCGACGAGTCGGTGGTCTTCCACCCGCTGGCACAGGAGCAGATCCGCGGCATCGCCGCTATCCAGCTGCAGGCGCTGAAAGCTCGCCTGGCGGACAACGAACTGCAACTGGAAGTCTCGGATGCGTTCATGGACCGCCTGGTGGAGGCCGGCTTCGACCCGGTGTACGGCGCGCGACCGCTGAAGCGCGCCATCCAGCAGGAACTGGAAAACCCGCTGGCCCAGCGCCTGCTGGCCGGGGAGTTCCAGCCCGGGCAGGTGATCCACGCGGACCTGCAGGGTTCGGAGCCGGTATTCTCGGCCCAGGCAGCGGCTTGAGTGGCGGCAGCGTTTCGCTGCCGCCCTTTGCCTTGCCGCCGGTTCACTCGCAGTAGATGGTGATCTGTGACCGGGCGGTTTCGCGTTCGAGCTGTTTTTCCTGCTCGGTCAGGAAACGCTCGCTGCCATCGGCGCCGCGGACCTTGATCTTCGCGTCGCTGCTTAAGGATTCCAGGTTGGAGCGTGCGCGCGAGCACAGGTCGGCGTTCTTCTTGCCGCTCTCCACCTCTGCGCGTTTGGCCTGCTCGAATTCGCTGCCCACTTTGCCCGATTCGCCTGCGCCGCGCAGGGCGCCTTCACCGGCGCCCACCGCGCGGGTGAAGCCGGTCGTGGTGGACACGATCTCGTAGTCGACCCCGCGGGGCGGCGGCACATCGCTGTACACCGTCTCGCCGTTCTGGTCGACCCAGCGGTAGTGGTAGCGCTCGGCGAGCGCGCTGGTGGAAGTGCCCAGTGCAAGCACGCACAGCGCAATGGTCAGGGAGCGGGATAGGTTTTGCGTCAAGATAGCCAGTCTCACAGGGTGGGTTGCCAGGTTCAGCGCAACGGCGCGTCATTCACAGTGTTGTGCAATGGCCGCTTCGGCTTCCTCGCGCCGCCGCGCCTTTTCTTCTTCATCGATGTAGCGGTACTCGCCGTCGTCACCGCGCACGCGGATGCGCGCGTAGGCGTTGAGCGTCTCCAGGTTTTCGCGCGCGCGCTGGCAGTACTCGGGGTTTTTCTCGATCTTGATACTCGTCGACTGCACCGGTTCGAAGTCGTTGCCGACCCGTGGCTCCACTTCCAGCGGCACCGCGCCCTCCGAGGAGTCCACCGGGCGCACGAGACTGGAACGGGTGGAGATGACCTCGTAGTCCACGCCGGGCGGTGGCGGGCGGTCGCTGTGCACCGGGTCGCCGCGCTCGTCTGTCCAGCGGTACAGCACCTGTTCGGCCAGCGCGGGGGGGAGGCACAGGCTGCAGGCCAGGGCCGTCGCGATGATCGCCAGGTGTTGCCTCGTTACTGTCAATGTCACCGCCAACCTCCCGCTGTTACAGCGCTTTTTCGTAAAGTACCCCACATCCCCAGGCGACGCAATCGGGCAAATTCACCCGCCATAGTGCGGTTGACTTTGGCGTTGCGGGGGCGAACAATACGCGTGTCTTGCAGGTGGCAACGGCTAACGTCGAGTACCCTCGGCCGCTGGCCCACTGGGCTGATCCCATTATTCGGTTCGGCTGTCTGCGAGTCCCGTAACCTTCCCGTGCCGCACCGGCCGGGCGAGGGGCCAGACACTGCGCTACCCCGCAGGGTGACCGATACACGGGCTGTTCGTGATCGTATTCCCTCACGGAAGCGTCCTTGGGGGGAGATCCGGGCGGTTTAGCCCAGATTTTCTGGCAGTGTATCGAGCCGACAGGGGGTGGCGTGGCGCAGCGGGTACCGGTCCCAGGTACCCGTCCAGCGACGACCACACGACATAGGAAAGCACCGGCGAGGGGTACACGCCGCGTGCCTGCTATTGGAGATTGCGCTGTGGAGTTGTTATCCGGCGGTGAAATGATCGCCCGCGCACTGGAAGACGAAGGTGTCGAGTACATCTTTGGTTATCCCGGTGGTGCGGTTCTGCATATTTACGATGCCCTGTTCAAGGACTGCAAGGTGCCGCACATCCTGGTGCGCCACGAGCAGGCCGCTACCCATGCCGCGGACGGCTACGCCCGCGCCACGGGCAAGCCCGGGGTCGTGCTGGTGACCTCTGGTCCCGGTGCGACCAATGCCGTCACCGGCATCGCCACGGCGTACATGGATTCCATTCCCATGGTTGTCATCTCCGGGCAGGTACAGAGCCACCTGATCGGCGAGGACGCATTCCAGGAAACCGACATGGTCGGTATCTCGCGTCCCATCGTGAAGCACAGCTTCATGGTCAAGCGCACCGAGGAGTTGCCGGGGACCCTGAAGAAGGCGTTTCACATCGCCGCTACCGGGCGACCGGGTCCCGTGGTGATCGATATTCCCAAGGACATCACGCGGCCGGACGCAAAATTCGAGTACAGTTATCCCCGGCAGGTGAAGATGCGTTCCTATTCGCCTGCCCAGCGCGGCCACACCGGGCAGATCAAGAAGGCCGCGCGCCTGCTGCTGTCGGCCAAACGCCCGGTGATCTACAGCGGTGGCGGTGTCGTGCTTGGGGAGGGTAGTGAACAGCTCACGCGCCTGGCGCGGGAACTGAATTACCCGGTCACCAATACGCTGATGGGGCTTGGCGGTTATCCGGGCACGGATCGCCAGTTTCTCGGCATGCTCGGCATGCACGGCTTCTACGAGGCCAATATGGCCATGCACCACGCCGATTGCATCCTCGCCATCGGGGCGCGCTTCGACGACCGGGTCACCAACACGGTGGAAAAGTTCTGTCCCGGCGCCAAGATCATCCACGTGGATGTCGACCCGGCCTCCATTTCCAAGACGGTGATGGCGGATATCCCGATCGTCGGACCCGTGGATTCGGTGCTCAACGAACTGTTGGCGCAGATAGCGGCGCTGCGCGAAAAGGACGCTGCACTGCCGGACCAGGATGCCCTGGGCCGCTGGTGGGAGCAGATAGAACAGTGGCGTGCGGCGCACGGCCTGCTCACCGGGCAGCGTTACGCGCAGAGCGACCTGATCATGCCGCAGCAGGTCATCCAGAGCCTGTTCCGCGCCACCGGCGGCGATGCCTATGTCACCTCGGACGTCGGCCAGCACCAGATGTTCGCGGCGCAGTACTACCCCTTCGACAAGCCGCGTCGCTGGATCAACTCCGGCGGCCTGGGCACCATGGGCTTCGGACTGCCCGCGGCCATGGGTGTGAAGCTCGCCTTCCCCGACATGGAGGTGGCCTGCGTCACCGGCGAGGGCAGTATCCAGATGAACATCCAGGAACTGTCGACCTGCACCCAGTACAACCTGCCGGTCAAGATCATCAACCTGCGTAACAATTACCTGGGTATGGTCAAGCAGTGGCAGGACATGCAGTACGAGGGTCGGTACGCGATGAGCACCTACGAGGATTCGCTGCCCGATTTCTGCAAGCTGGCGGAAGCCTACGGCCATGTCGGCATAGAGGTGCACAAGCTCGAGGACCTGGACCGGGTCATGGACGAGGTCTTCGCCATGAAGGACAAGCTGGTTTTCCTCGATGTCTACGTCGATCCCAAGGAGCACGTGTACCCGATGCACGTCGCACCCAACGGCGCGATGAAAGACATGTGGTTGAGCAGGAACGAGAGGACTTGAGCATGCGACGTATTATTTCGATCCTGCTGGAGAACGAGCCGGGCGCCCTGTCGCGTGTGATCGGCCTGTTCTCGCAGCGCGGCTACAACATCGAGACGCTGAACGTCGCGCCCACGGACGACCCGACCCTGTCGCGGCTGACGCTGACCACCATCGGCGACGACCTGCGTATCGAGCAGATCACCAAGCAGCTGAACAAGCTGGTGGACGTGGTGAAACTGGTGGACCTGACCGAGGGCGCCCATGTCGAGCGCGACATGATGCTGATCAAGGTGCGCGCCACCGGCGCCGCGCGCGACGAGGTCAAGCGCACCACGGATATCTTCCGCGGCCAGATCGTCGATGTCGGTCCGAACGTCTACACCATCCAGCTTACCGGCACCTCGGACAAGCTGGATTCCTTCGTCGCCGCCATGGCGGAGGCGGACATCCTGGAGGTGGTGCGCTCGGGTGTGGCAGGGATTTCCCGTGGCGACAAGGTGCTCAGCCTGTAGGCGCGGCTGTGGCGCTGTACAAGGCCGGGCATTGCCCGGCCTTTTTCGTCTGGCGCCCGGTGCGGGCGCGGCGCCGCCCGGCACCGCCCAGGCTGACAGGGGAGGGGACGTCGCTGAAGCTTGTTCCGCGCAGGCCGACGGGCAGGCATGAAAAAGGGGCCTGGCGGCCCCTTGTCGGTAGCGTGTATGGCGGCCGCTACACGATGCTCTTCATCGCCGTCATGTAGCCGCGCAGGGTAGTGCCGATCTGCTCCACGGGATGGTTGCGGATGGCCGCGTTGACGCGGATCAGTTCCTGGTTGTCCACGCCGTTGTCAGCGCCCATGCCCGCGCCGATGACGTCGGTGTCGATCTTGCTCATGAAGTCCGCCAGCAGTGGCCGGCAGGCGTGGTCGAACAGGTAGCAGCCGTACTCGGCGGTGTCGGAGATCACCACGTTCATCTCGTACAGCTTCTTGCGCGCGATGGTGTTGGCGATCAGCGGCGTCTCGTGCAGGGACTCGTAGTACGCCGATTCCTCCTTGATCCCCGCCTCGACCATGACCTCGAAGGCCAGTTCGACCCCCGCCTTGCACATGGCGATCAGCAGGATGCCGTGGTCGTAGTACTCCTGCTCGGCGATGTCCTGGTCGGTGTTCTGCGCGTTCTCGAAGGCCGTCTCGGAGGTGGCGGCGCGCCAGGCCAGCAGGTTGGCGTCGTCGTTGGCCCAGTCCTCCATCATCGTGCGGGAAAACTCGCCGGACATGATGTCGTCCTGGTGCTTTTCGTACAGGGGCCGCATGATTGCCTTGAGTTCCTCGGCCAGGTAGAAGGCGCGAATCTTCGCCGGGTTGGACAGGCGGTCCATCATGTTGGTGATGCCGCCGTGCTTGAGGCCCTCGGTGACCGTCTCCCAGCCGTACTGGATCAGCTTGGAGGCGTAGCCCGCATCGATGCCTTTTTCCACCATCTTGTCGAAGCACAGGATGGCGCCGGTCTGCAGCATGCCGCAGAGGATGGTCTGTTCGCCCATCAGGTCCGACTTCACCTCGGCAATCGGCGAGGACTCCAGCACCCCGGCGCGGTGTCCACCGGTGCCGGCGGCCAGCGCCTTGGCAATCTCCAGGCCGTCGCCGTTGGGGTCGTTTTCGCGGTGTACCGCGATCAGCGTGGGTACGCCGAAGCCGCGCTTGTACTCCTCGCGCACCTCGGTCCCCGGGCACTTCGGACACATCATCACCACGGTGATGTCATCGCGTACCTGCATGCCTTCCTCGACCAGGTTGAAGCCGTGGGCGTAGTCCAGGCAGGCGCCCTGTTTCATCAGCGGCATGATCGCGTTGACCACCGCGGTGTGCTGCTTGTCCGGGGTCAGGTTGAGCACCACGTCGGCGGTGGGAATCAGTTCTTCGTAGGTGCCGACGGCGAAGCCGTTCTCGCTGGCGTTCTTCCACGACTGGCGTTTTTCCTCGATGGCCGCCTCGCGCAGGGCGTAGGACACGTCCAGGCCGCTGTCGCGCAGGTTCAGGCCCTGGTTCAGGCCCTGGGCGCCGCAGCCGACGATGACCAGTTTCTTGCCCCTGAGCTTGTCCACGCCGTCGGCGAACTCGGCGGCTTCCATGAAGCGGCATTTGCCCAGTTCCTCCAGCTGCAGGCGCAGGGGGAGGGTGTTGAAGTAGTTTTGGCCCATGTCGGGTACCTCGTGTCTGGATAAGGTGTCTAGGGGGCGGCAACGATACTGGAAAAACGGATTTGCGTAAAACGCTATATGGTTAATACTGTATTGCGATAATGGCTAAATACGGAGGGCCGATGGAGACCCGTGCCCTGCAGGTGTTCCTGTCGGTCGCCGACAGCCTCAATTTCAGCCGCAGCGCCGAACAGCTGCACATGAGCGTGTCGGCGGTGAGCCGCACCATCGCCCGCCTGGAGCAGGAGGTGGGCCAGCCGCTGCTGGAGCGCGACCGGCGCCGGGTGCGCCTGACCGGGGCGGGGCGAGACTTCCGCGAGTACGCCCGCGACGCGGTGGCGCGCTGGCAGCAACTGCGGCGCCGCCTGGGCAGCGAGGGCGAGCTGGCGGGGGAGGTCAGCTTGTACTGTAGCGTCACCGCCTCCTACAGCGTCCTGGCGCCCATCCTGGAGGCTTTCCGCAGCGCCCACCCGGCGGTGGAGATCATGCTGCACACCGGCGACCAGGCCGACGGTATCGGGCGGATCCTGGAGGGCCAGGACGACCTGGCCGTCAGCGGCCGCCCGGAGCACCTGCCCTCACGCCTGTCTTTCCTGCCGCTGTTGCAGTCGCCGCTGCTGTTCTGGGTGCCGACTGCGGACTGCAGCGTGCGCGAGCTCGCCCTGGGCGGCGCTGGCGCGGTGGACTGGCGGCGCCTGCCCCTGATCGTGCCGGAGCGCGGCGTGACCAAGGACCTGCTCGACGCGTGGTTCGCCGCGCGCGGCCTGCGACCGCACATCTACGCCCAGGTGGCCGGCCACGAGGCGATTGTGGCCATGGCGGGCCTGGGCCTGGGGGTGGGTATCGCGCCGCAACTGGTGGTACAGGCCGGGGGGATGGCCAGCCGCGTGGAGCCCCTGCCGCTGGCGCAGGGGCCCGGCAACCTGGATATCGGCCTGTGCAGCCTTGGCCAGCGCCTGACCAGCCCGCTGGTGCGTTCATTTTGGGAAGTGGCCGACAAGACCTACCGCGAGACGCTTTGATACCATAGGCCCCCGACACGTCGCGGATGACCAGCATGCAGACAGATCAGGACGGTACGCAATCCCCCGCAGAGGGCGACAGTCCCGACGATGTCGGCAGCGTCGCGCCGGGACTGGACTTGCTCGTTGACGAACACGAGGAAGAGGTTTCGGAGAACGGGCGCACCGTGCGCCGCCGCGGCGTCTACCTGTTGCCCAACCTGTTCACCACCGGCTGCCTGTTTGCCGGCTTCTACGCCATCATCGCCGCCATGCGCGGTGATTTCGAGAGCGCGCCCATTGCCATTCTGTTCGCCATGGTGTTCGACGGTCTCGACGGCCGGGTGGCGCGCCTGACCCGCACCCAGAGCAAGTTCGGCGCCGAGTACGACAGCCTCGCGGACATGGTGTCCTTCGGCGTCGCGCCGGCGCTGGTGATGTTCAGTTGGTCGCTGGGCGAGCTGGGCAAGTTCGGCTGGAGCGCCGCCTTCATCTACGTTGCCTGCGCGGCGCTGCGGCTGGCCCGTTTCAATACGCAGATCGATACCGCGGACAAAAACTACTTCACTGGCCTGGCCAGCCCTTCGGCTGCAGCCATCATCGCCAGTTCGGTGTGGGTCTGCCACGACCTGGGCTGGCTCGGCGCGGCGGTGCCGCTGGAGGTGGCGGTGCTGGCCGGTGTGCTCACGGCTGTGACCGGCTTCCTGATGATCGCCAATTTTCCCTATTCCAGCTTCAAGAGCATCGACTTCCGCAGCCGTGTGCCCTTCGTCGCCATGATCCTGGTGGTGCTGGTATTCGGACTGGTTACGGTAGATCCGCCCTCGGTAATTCTCGTCGCGTCGCTGCTGTACGCCCTGTCGGGGCCGGTGATGCAGTTGCTGCGCTGGCGTCGCCGCGCCGGCTGAGACTGCCGTCCGCTGCGGAACCAATGGCGCGGGAATCGTTCTGATGCAATGCAGCCCCTGAATCGAGAACCGTGATGAGCAAGCGCTTCCAGGTACCCCACATCGCCTCCTCGGAGATCACGCCGGAATCGGTCTACCTGCGGCGCCGGCAGTTCATGCGCGCCGCCGGTGCCGCGGCCCTGCCCCTGCTGGCAGGTGGGACCGGCGCGGCGCGGGCGGCGCAAACCGGCGGCGCGCCGCTGGACTTCGGGCGTCCTGCCCCCGACGGTGGCCTGCGCACTGACGAGGCGCTCACCCCCTTTGACGACGTGACCGCCTACTGCAATTTCTACGAGTTCGGGACGGACAAGGGCGACCCCGAGCGCTACGCCCACGAGATGAGCACCGACCCCTGGTCAGTGCAGGTCGACGGGGAGGTGGCCCGCCCCGGCAAGCTCAACCTCGAGGACATCCTCGGCAGCTTCGACCTGCAGGAACGGGTCTACCGCCTGCGCTGCGTGGAGGCCTGGTCCATGGTGGTGCCCTGGGTAGGCTTTGAACTGGCGGCGCTGCTGCGGCGCTTCGAGCCGACCTCGCGCGCGCGATACGTCTCGTTCGAAACCCTTTACCGGCGCGACGAGATGCGTGGTACACGTTCGTTTACCAGTACGATCGACTGGCCCTACCGCGAGGGCCTGCGCATGGACGAGGCCATGCACCCGTTGACCATCCTCGCCGTCGGGCTGTACGGCAAGACCCTGCCGAACCAGAACGGCGCACCCGTGCGCCTGGTGGTGCCGTGGAAGTACGGGTTCAAGAGTATCAAGTCCATCGTGCGCATCCGCCTGAGCGAAAAGCAGCCCTACACCACCTGGCAGGCGCTGGCGCCCCATGAGTACGGTTTCTACGCCAACGTGAACCCGCAGGTGGATCACCCGCGCTGGAGCCAGGCCAGCGAACGCCGGCTGCCATCGTCCCTGTTCAAGCCCAACCGCATTCCCACGCGCATGTTCAACGGCTACGCGGAGCAGGTTGCCGGGCTGTACAAGGGAATGGATCTGGCCAGGAACTACTGAGTATGGAGCGCGCGCTGCGCGGTGCGCTGTTTGTGCTCTGCCTGTGCCCGTTCGCCTGGCTGTGCTACGGCGCGTTTGCCGGCGCGCTGGGCCCTGACCCGGCGGAGCACGTCATGCTCGAGACCGGCGAGTGGTCCCTGCGCATCCTTGCGCTTACCCTGCTCATGTCACCACTGCGCAGCTGGAGTGGCCGCTCCCTGCCGTTGAAACTGCGTCGTATGTGCGGCCTGTACGCTTTCTTCTACGCCTGCGTGCACCTACTGGCCTTTGTCCAGTTCTATACCGGCTGGTCCGCCGCCGCGTTGCTGGAGGAACTGGCCGAGCGGCCTTACATCACGGCCGGCTTCGCGGCGTGGCTGCTCATGCTGCCCCTGGCGCTCACCTCCACCCGGGGCATGCAGCGACGGCTGCGCAGGCACTGGGCGCGCCTGCACAGGCTGGTCTATCCGGCCGCGGTGCTCGCCTGCCTGCACCTGTTGTGGCAGGCTCGCTCGGACATCGGCGAGGCGCTGGTCTACCTGTTGTTATTCGGCCTGCTACTGGCCTGGCGGGTGCGCCGACGGGCGATGGCCGGACGGGTGCGGCCGGCAGCCGGCGGCTGATCGCCGGCGCAGCGGTCGGGGTTTCGCCAGGGCGTTTGCTGCTTATTTGAGCGCTTTTTCGGCGCCGGGAAAAAACCCTGAAATATTTCCTTCATAGCCCTTGCAGGGGGGAAGGCGATGCGTATAATGCGCTCCTCGGTCAGGGCGTGCCCTGGCCGTTTTTCCATACCCCGGGCGGTATGTGAAGCTATTTAACAATTCGATGAAGACAGATGTGTGGGCACTTGTTGGGATGGATGTCACGACTATCCAGATACAACAAGTGACTCATTGATTCATGTTTTATTGAACATTGATTTCGAAATTGTATCTGGGCCGAG
>MDSW01202325.1_pt1 | contig 12234 bp, 11 predicted proteins | sample 811171 | NCBI WGS metagenome assembly MDSW01 (sample SAMN05326641, study PRJNA326480) | marine metagenome | isolation source: seawater | place: Atlantic Ocean: North West | collected 2012
ATTAGACTATCTATTAAGTCGTTTTTTCTTTTAGTAGTAGATTGCGTTTGATAATTTTTTTTGGCTGTTCCTCCTTTTTGTTTTTTTGATACCCGTGCTAGTAAATTTAATATATTAACCACATCATTATGTGGATCTTTATAATGTTGTATAATATCTCCATATAATATGATGTTATTTGAAGAATCTTGTAATATATATGATTTATTTTCTAATTTTTGTTGTGCTTCTAATATATCATTTAAAGGTCTATTATAATCTAAATAGATTTGTAATCCAGTATATGTTTTTTTAATTTCATTGAATGCTAACTCATTATAATTGTTAAGTATATTATTAATATTTAATGTATATGTATTTTCTTGGTCTTTATTATTGGAGCCTTCTTTTTGATTAATTCTTTTAATAGTATTATCTTTAAAAATATCATATAAATTTATTAGACCATCATAATTATCTAGACTATTAGAAAATGTTTTAATACCGTAATCTTGAATTGAATCTTTTTTTATATATGTACTTATAATATGATATAATAATTCTTCAGGTATAGTCTCTTCTTTTATATCATATAAATAGCTCATTGTCATAAATACTCCTTTTGGAGTTAAGATATTCTTTAATTCATCTATCAACTCTTTTTGATTGTTTTTTTTTTAATTTCTTTCATTTCTTTCATTTTTTTCATTTTTTCATCATTTAAAAATTTAATCCATTTTAAATACATAGGCTCAGATTTGTCATTAATAGGATTTTTTTTTTTATAAGTAAATATAAAATATCTCATTAATTTATTATTAAAATATTCAGGTTGATTTAATATATATTGTGCAAATTCTATCTTATTATCATTCATATCATCATTATTAATATGCTCTAATAACAATTCTGTTTCATAATTATATATTTTATTATTTAATATAAATCCTAGTTGTTGGTCCGGATTTGATTCAAGATTTTGGTTAATATATGTACATTTATACTTTGAGTATTGACATATGATATGTGAAAACTCTTTATAAATTCTATTAGGATTGTTACAAATAGCTGCAGAAAAAGGAGCAGGACAAGGAGCCGGAGAAGGACAACGGGGAGAAGAAGGAGAATAAGAATATATTTTTTTTAAAAAATCTATTAAAATAGGAAAGGATGTGGTAAAAGTAATATTATTTCCTTGTTTAGAAATAGTAGCAGTACCACTAGAAGATCCCTCTTCTTGAAATGTTTCATATAAATTAATTAATTTTGTAAATATACTATTAATTTCATCTGTATCTAGTTTAATATTTTGTATTTTATAAAATAAATATGGAATATTATATTTCATTATAAAATTATAAATTTTTGTATCTTTTTGATCTGATTTTGATAAAACGTTATAGAATTTTTTTATATTAATAACTAAATCAGTATCTGTTTCAGATTTTTTAATAGAATAATACCATGGATTACAATTTATAGTAGTAAAATCTGAAAAATATATAGCTGGATATGAACTAGCAGAGGCATCAGTAGCATCAGATTTTGCGCCTTCATCCCTGCCTTCATCCTCAGTACTCTCATCCGGGGTTTTTAGGTTAATATTTTTAAAACAGTTTTTAATTGTAATAATAGGAAAATCTATATTTTTTATATAAGAAGAATTATCAAATGTTGATATATTATTACGAATGTTCACTTTATTAAAATAACTCTCATTATTAGTGCTATCTTTACATTTTATATATATATTATTAATATTTATACTATAATTTTTAGGTATTACTATAAATGACATGTTTTTATCTTGATATGAAATAATTATGTTATAATTCATAGTTTCTTTGTTTAAACTATTACTTATTTCATTTTTAAAACTTATATTACCTGTTATAATTTTATTACCTGGTGTGTCTTCATTTGATATCTTACTTATTAAATCTTGAAAATTAAAATTATTAGCTGAATCAGAATATGTAGCCTTTAAAACAATTATATTTGGTGTATTAAAGTTTAATATATCGTCAGGTATAATTTTATTATCTTCCTTTTCTTTATTTAAAAATGTTTGTTGTATATTATGTTTTGGTTTAAACTTACTTACAGTTTCTATTGCAAGTGAGTCTAATTCTAATTTTGTTTTATCTATAACATTGATATCATATAAATTATATATTTTATTATTATTATTATTATACATATATATTAATTAGTAATAATATAAAAAAATATTATATATTTATGTATTATTTATGACAAATAAATTACTATGCGATAAATACAATATATCATTATATCAAAATATAAAAGACAACAATAATGTAACTTTTAATATACAATTTGATATAGAGAAAAATAGTAAATATTTATATCAACTGATGAATAAGTCATTATTTCAATTAATATTTGATTTAAATACAGATACACTAGAAAAAATTTCTATTAGTGAAAATACAGACAATACCTTAAATGTTTTTACAGAATATAAAAATATAGGTACTAAATTTGGATTTGCAAAACAGTATTCTAGTGTAAATATAAGTAAAATCGAAAAAAATAATATTATTATTTTTAAATCAAAACAACAAGATATTCCTAAAACAGTTAAAATCTCAAAAAATTCAGAGATTATTGATACTAATTATACAATTTTTAGTTTTGATTTTACAGATAAAGAATCTGGTAAAGTTAAATGTATATATGAGACTAGTTATAATGCATTAGACGATTCTACTAATTTAACAAAACGGTATGTTGGATTATTATTAAAAAAAATGTTAATTCGCTTAAAAGTATTCGTAGAAGAATATGATAAAAAATAATAATAAAATTTAATATAATAAATGTCTTTTTTTACTGGATTAAATGAATCATTATATATTAGTAGTTTAATATCATGGAATTATTTATGTCATTTATGTGGTCGAGAGAGATATAAGTGTATTGTTTCTATTGTTTCTAAATTAACTACTCATAATCCATTTTATGCAAAATATATTCAAGGAGTAGCTAGTCAAAATAGTTTTTTTACTATACAAGAGAGTAATTATATAAATAATTTTACAGATAATTACAATATAGATTCAGACGATATTTATAATATAAGTGAGAAAATAGCAATATTAAATCAAAAGATACCAGATCCTATTATATTACAAGATATAAATCCTATAAAATCTGGAATAATAGGTACTGTGTATTACGGTAAAATTAAGGATAAAGATATTGTTATAAAGATGAAACGTCCTAATATAAAAGAAAGATTAGAAGCAGGTATTATGAAATTAAAGGCTACATTAAAAACATTAACAACATTAAATATATTATCGATAATTGATTTAGCAAATTCAATAGAAGAAGTTAAAACTATATTATTAGATCAGACTGATTTTGATCGAGAAATTAAAAATATGGATAAATTTAAAAAAGCTTATAAATATAATAAATATATAGTGATACCTGATAGTTATCCTGACATAACAGAAAAGGATAATGATATAATAGTTATGAGTCGTATTAGAGGATTAAATATTTCTGAATTATCTGATATAGATAAAACACAGTTTATAGATATAATAACAGAATTAAGTTTTACATCTATATTTATAAATAATTTTTGGCATGGAGATTTACATAGAGGAAATATATTTTTTATTAAAGAAATAGACGATAAAGACGAAACAGACGAAACAGAAGAAACAGAAGAAACAGAAGAAACAGAAAAAACAGACGAAACAGACGATACAGAAGAAACAGACGATAAAGACAATACAGATAAAGAACCGAATGATTTAGATTTAAGTGTTATAGATTTAGAGGATGATTCAGATCATGAATCTATGTCTGAATCAGAAGATAGTGAGGTTATAGATGTACCTAAATATAGACTAGGATTAATTGATTTTGGTATAGTATATAATTTATGTGAAGAAGAGGTAAATATAATAGACTTATTTTTCCAATTAACATTAGATGATGATAATACAAAGAATTTTAAATTACGAGACAATGTTTTTACATCATTTTTTATACCAAAAGATAATTATATAAATTTACATGAAACTAAAAAATATAAATTATGGATATTATTTACCAATATATGTAAAGATTCAATTGAATCCGGTGGATATGAATTTATAAAAGATTTTAAAAAATATATGAATTTACCGGATGTTATCGAAAGTAAATTACAAATCTCTCCCCATTTTGCAAATATACAATGGACATTATCAGCTCAATTTGGAATTATGAGTGATTTAACTACTGATACATATAATCCACATAAATCCTTCTCTAAAAAAATGAGAAGTATGATACAAGAAGTTAAAACATTAACAGAGATATAAATACTAACAGAGATATAAATACTAAGAGAGATAAAAAAATTGAATTATAATAATTTAAAGTTTAATTTATTATAATGAGAGATATACTATTTTTAGATGGAAGTTATATTTGTTTTTATCGATATTTTGCAATTATACAATGGTGGGGATTAGCAAATAAAGATAAAGATTTAAATGATCCTTGTAATAAGCAAGAATTTATAACAAAATTTGCAGAAACATTTATAGATAAAGTAAAAGAGATTCCTAAACAATTAAAATTAGACAATCCATATATTATATTAGCGAGAGATTGTAGTAGGAGTAATATATGGAGAACTAAAATATATCCGTTATATAAAACGACTAGAAAGGATTGTGGATCAAATATATATTTAAGTGATTGTTTTGAATTAGCATATAAAGAATTATTTATGAAAGCAGGAGTAGATTATGTAGTATCACACGATAATTTAGAAGCAGATGATTGTATAGCAATATTATCACAAAAATTGTATAATGATTATTATATAAAAGATTTACAAATATATATAATAACAAGCGATACTGATTATTTGCAATTAGTTAGAGATAGAATTACAATATTTAATTTAAAATATAAAAATTTAATAGAATCAAAGGGGTGTTTTAATAATCCTGATATTGATTTATTTTGTAAGATAGTATCAGGTGATAAATCAGATAATATACCAGGTGTTTTTAATAGATGTGGAATAAAAACGGCATATAAATATTATCAAAATAGAGAATTATTTAATAAAAAATTAGATCAGGATGATTCTGCAAAACAACGATTTCACTTAAACAATATATTAATATCATTTCAAAGTATTCCTACTGATTTAACAGAACAATTCTTAGAAACTCATCTAAAAAAAATAGAAACTATTATTACATCAGATACATTAGATACATTAGATACATCAGATACAATTAACATAACTAATACACCAAACTAATACACCAATACAACAATAAATAAATAATCTGATAAAAGATATAAAAATATCTATATTATAATATTAATTCTCTAATACTATACATTTATCAGATGAGTTTATATATTTCTAAATTTGGATTATGTACGAATGGTGATCCTGATAAATCATTACCACCTCAAAATACTTTTTTTTCAAGTATATATTCTGGAATAACTTCTATGATAGGTATGTTTACAGTATTAATTATAGAATATAAAACAGATTTTACATTAGTAGCAGCATCATTCGGGGCATCTGCTGTATTATTATTTAATGCATATAATGTACCATTCTCTCAACCTAGAAATGTAATAGGTGGACAAGTATTATCTAGTATAGTAGGATGTCGTTGTAGAGCATTATTTATGTTAGATGATGGTAAATATTTTTATAAACCGTTAGTAGGTAGTTTATCAGTAGGATTTTCTATATTTTTAATGGATATTACAAGAACAACTCATCCACCCGGAGCGGCTACTGCGTTGATTGCAGTAGTAGGCTCACAAGAGGTACTGGATATGGGGTTTATGTTTATGATATATCCGGTATTAACAGGGATTAGTTTATTAACATTTATAGCATTATTAACGAATAATTTTTTAACAGATAGAAAATATCCGAATTATTGGGTTTGACTATTTAAGAAATCCATTGTAAAATATATACTAAGAATTATAAATAGGTCATATAATATTTTAAATATACCTATATATTGAAACCAATTAGAGAATATAGTATTTTTAAGTAAATCAAATTTATATAAAATAAATAATAGTCCAGTAATAACTATAATAACACAAGTTTGAATTAATACTTTATAATATATACAATCATATTGAAAAAATTGTATAACAGCTTCACCTATTATAATATATATAAATATTGTAATAAAATCAAATCCAAGATGTTTTGTAAATTCAGTAAAATAATAAGTGTATATATATTGTTGATTTGTGCCTATCCAATAAGGTAATTGCCATATATAAATATAATAAATTGTAATAAATGAATAAGAAAATATATAAATAAATAGGTTTTTTAGAGAAAATATTTTAGTTAAATTTAGCATAGGTTATATACTATTTATATAAATAATATATAATATATAAAAAATAATATGTATAGTAAAATTAATATGTAAATATTATAATTAGTTTTTTGTTTATCATTATTTATCTTTTTTTTTATCAGTTTTATCATTTTTATCAGTTTTATCCATAATTTTATCGAGTTCTTCATTTTGTGATTTATAATAATTTTTTTCTGAAATATATATATTAATTTGTTTAGTATAAATTTGTTTATCATCAATTTTAAATCGGCTTCGTGCATTTTCTATATTACGTAATTCTTCTTTTGTTTCTTCCCGGGTTTTTCTAATATCTCGTAAAAGATCTCTAAGAAATTTTTCTTGTTCTTTGGTATTATCTTGTTTATTTGATAAACGGTCTATATCTTGTTTTAATTTATAATATAATTTTTCAGTTGAATCTATTAATCTAGAACGGTTTTTTCTTAATGTTTCTAAATCATTCTTATTTTTATCAACAGGATTAATATTTATTTGTTTATATATTTTATCCCAAGCATCTTCATCTGTGGAGGATCTTGTAAATACATTTATATCAGTTCCAAAACTAATACCGATTGCATTGGTTGTATTTTTAAAAAGTGCATTAAATATATTATTTATTCTAGTTCTTTGAGTTTTACAATCACCCGAGTATGATTTCCATTGGTCGTCTTTTTCTGGTATTAATGTTAATGTAATATTTTTATCAATAAAAGATATTTTACTAGTATCGGGTTTATTTATTGATTTTATATGGGATTCTATTTTTTTATCTTGATCTGCTATACTAGTTTTAGTTTCTATAATAGTATATTTAACTTTTTCATATGTTAATATAGATTCCTGCTTTAAAAATATATCGGTATAAATTTTAATAGAATCTTTATAATTCTTAATTAAATTCTCAATATATAAATTATTATTATATTCTGAATCTAATTCTTTTTTTATTATATCTATAATTTCTTTAAATAAATCTTTACTTTTTTTTTGTAATGTTTTAATATCAATATCTAACAAGCTAGTTAAACTGAAATATTTTAGTAAAGAATTAATTTTATCATTTACTAATTTGTTAGTTTTAATAAAATCTGTTAAATTTTTTCTTTCCGTTATTATTACTTTTCTTAATTGTTTTTTGTTTGTTTCATCATTTATTTCATTTTGTTTTTCAAGTTTATTATATTGTATTAGTGTAGTAGAATATTTTATTAAAGAATTAATAATGTTTAGATATATATCTAAATTTTTATCTTTTATATATTGATTTATAATATCTTGTATTTTTTTATACAATTCTGAGACCGGTGGTTTCGAACTCTTTTTGTTAAGAACCTTATTAGCTGCTCGTTTCCATTTAAGTTGTATATCGGAATCTTGCTCAGTCTGGATAAGTAAATCAGAGAAATACTCATTACACCTATATAAATCACTAGATGATTTTTTATCATTTTCTTTGAGTTTATCTATAAATACATCTTGTAAATTTTTTTTATATGTAGTTAATAACCATTTAATAAAATCAAGATATATAGTACTAGAAGTTAATATATTAATTAAAGTAAATTTATTTTTTTTAACATTATTATAATATTTTTTAAATTCATATAATTTGTTTCCATTTTTACCTAATTTAATTCGTTCATCTAAAAAAATATAGTTTGATTTTACAGCATTATCAATCATATATGGTTTAAATGTAATAGGTTTTTTACTTGTAGTTATATTAGTAGAATCTAATGATGGTTTAATTATTAAGTTAGGTTTAAATATTATTGTTTTAGAGATTTTTTCATTTGTTTCTTTTTCATTATATCTAGATGTTTTTGAACTACTTTTATTACTAGAAAATCTTGGATAATCATAGTCTGAATAGTATCTTCCATATGAGTCATATGGCATCTTTATATAGTATATAGAATAATATATTTAGGAATGTTGCATATTTGCTTGCATATTTGCTTTATGTAAAACTGTATATGCATTTTGTATTTCTTTTTCAGATATAGTTCCATCATGATTAGTATCAATAGTTTTTTTAATATTTTTTAAATATTCAGGACAAATACACAATGCACTATCTTCATTAAATATATAATCAGATAATATCATTAAAGCAGCTGTAAATATAGTAGATATTATAATATCTTTTGTTGCTACAAAAACAATAGTAAACAATATAATTTCTCTAGCTAATGATGCTTTTAATATTTTTTCTTGTGCTTTAGTAAATTTTATTTCTACATATTTAGAACCAACATTTAGAATAAGCATTGCTATGGCTGCAATTATAGGATTATTATTAATATAATCTAATATTCCTGGTTGTTTTTTCATATATAAATAAAGATATATTAAATTAATTACAAAAATATTAAACATAATTTAGTATTTTTTACAATTATATTTCAAAAAAAAATATGTATATTTTTTATATATAAAAATATGCAATCTTCATTAGGATATTCTATTTTTTGTCCATCTACTAATAATAACAATAATATATCTAATATACAGCCTAAATCAAAATATATAAAAAAAAATAAAAGACAAAATAAACAAACAAATAAAAAACAAGACCCTTACTCTTTTACTACATTTGTAGAATGTTTTAATAATAAAAAAAGAGAAGGACATACACCAAAGATAGCAAACGGTAAAAATAAAAGTCATAATGGACATAATGAACATGAACATGAACATGAACATGAACATGAACATGAACATGAACATGAACATGAACATGAACATGAAGATGAACATGAAGATGAACATGACAATGATAAACACAATGATAGATATGAAGATAGCCCTGAAGATAGCCAGGATGATAGCCAGGATGATGAACTTTTTAGGAATCGTATAGAAGGATTTACAGATAACAATGACGATGGATTACACGATTTTGTAGCAGATGATGTAAATAAAAAAACAACAGCTAATAACATGCCATATCCATATTATATACCATATTATGACCAAATGTCAGGTTCTAATAATAAATCCAATACATTATTATTAAATAAATTGGATTATTTAATTCAATTATTAGAACAACAACAACAATATAAAACAGAAGGAACAACAGAAGAGATAGTATTATATTTATTTTTAGGAATATTTATAATATATGTAATTGATTCATTTGCAAGAGCAGGAAAATATACTCGTTAATTTAAGATTATAATAAAATATAAAAATAACAAAATAACAAAACTATATAATATTTAACATTTAAATTCTCTAATTATATTATTTATTATAAATATATGAAATGTGAATCAATACATAATAATAATATATTGATAAATGACACTAGATTAATAACAGATTTTAAAACAACTACATATTCAAATTATAATAAAGCACAAGTTAAAATAAAATTAATCAAAGCTATATTAGAGAATGATATTGAATCAGCTTGTTTTTGGTCAGCAGAATATATTTGTGCTGGACAATATTTATATTTATGGAATATTATAATAGATATAGTATCTAAACATATTAATATAGCATCTCCATTACTAGCTATATATATAGATAAAAGAGTACAAAATTTTAAACAATTAGTAGAATCCAATAATAATAATAATATATTAGATTTAAGAAATAACGAATTAATTCGTGTATTATTTGGAGAGATAATTATTATTTTATGTAAATCTTCTAAACAACCTACAATTCAATCTATAAAAATTAATAAATCGACAGATTATTCAATAAATCATATCTCAAATATATCAAAAGCAGATTCTGTTGAATATATACAATCTGTATTTAAAGAAGGAGATCCACAATATTTATTTGTAGCATTAAATGAATTTGCATATAATATAAGTTTAAAAGTAAAGGATTCATATAAAGCTTGCTATTGGATAGAATGGGTCATAAATGCTAAAACCAAAACAAAAAATAATAGTTATAAAAGGAATTTTATAGATATATCTGATAAATATAAATCAGATGCAATATGGATAATATGGGAAATTATTATATTAACATCTAAATATCATAATATTACTATTCAATCCATTATAAGATCATTATTATCTATATTTTGTTTACATTATAGTCACAGCGTACCTAAAAAACGAAAGTTTATATTATATTATGCAGTGGAATTATTATGTAAACCAATTGACCTTACAAAACCTGTATGGAAATCAAAAGAAGAAATTAATACTATATTAGAAAAAATAAATAATATTTATAAAGATATAAATAAAAATAATTTAGATAAAAATTCTACGAGCAATAATAGTAATATAAAATCTGAGAATAATATTGATATTAAAAATTATAATAATAGTAATAATATAAGAGAAAAAACAAAAGATACAACAAAATTAACAAAAAAAATGGAAAAGATTAATTTATTTTTTAATATGAGTAACTCTATAATAAAAAAACAATGAATAACTTTTCATAAAATTAAATTTTAAAGGCAGATCTAGTGAACTCCAATTCTTATCTTTATTAATTAATTGTTTCCATCTGAATTTTGTTAATTTACTAAACGCAGCTCCGTCAAATAATAATTCAGTTTTATTACAAGTAATGCAAGCACAAAAATGTCGTTTATTAATATCTCTTATTATAACTGAATCTAATTGATATAGATGATTTTTATATTTAACAAGTTTCTTTTTATTATTAAAATTTTTACTATTACTATCTGAAAACATATCAGTTAATGCCACTATAACTTGATTTGGTGGATTGTCTGTATGACCATCCGGTGTTTTATAAAATAGATTTATAATACTATCTGAATCTAATAATATAGTAGAAATCTTATTATCTTTATTTATATTTAAATAGTTAATAATTGCATTGTAATATATATATGGATTACCTGCATCATCTATATTAGGGACATCTGGGTCTTTAATAAGGTTATAAATACTTTGAATAATATTATTAGTATTAAGAGCAAGTCCTAATTGTTTAGCTTTATTATCATGATTATAACAGGCTTCTATTGATATATTTAATAATAAAAAAACTTTATGTATATTTTTATCGATTGGTTCATTATTTAATTTTTTACCTTTTATCATTAGTTCTCTAAAAAACCGCATATATTTTCTTCCAATATCACTTATAAAATATATCATAAACATAGTATTAAACCAACAATTTCCTCTTTTTTGAACCGGAACTATAAGATTTTTATAATTAATAGTAATTTTTCTTTTAAAATTATGTATCATATTAGCAATCGATTTTGGATGGTCAATTGCAACACATTTAATATGTTTATCTGATCCAATATTTATTAATATATCTTTTTCTTTAATAACAGTTTTATCAAGATGTCTTTCTAAACCGCATCCAAATAAGTTTTTATTTTGTCGTCTAGTTTGAATAGATTCAAGTCGTCTGTTTAATGAAGGCGAAAAAGATTTATGTTGATCTAATTGTTGTTGTAATTTTGATTGTAATAAAGTATTAAACATAGCTATATTTTCAAGAGTAGGATTATTTATAATTCGGTTACTACTTAATTTAATAGCATTATCATTAATAATATTTTTTGTAGCTTTAACTAGTCGTTTATTATCATTTTTGTTATGTTTTTTATGTTTATGTGTACGAGATTTCATTTATTATATATATAAAGTATATTATATATAATAAATATGAGTATAGCTCCTGAAACCAATAACACAGATACTAAACTAGATTATGTAAAGGATTTAGAAAATACTTTAAGGAAATCAATTGATAAATCAAAATCTCTAAATAACAAAGATTATGTAAAGGATTTAGAAGATAAATTAGCAGCTTCTATATCTAATAAATCAATTAAATCACCAGCAAAACCTAGCGTATCACCAGCAAAACCTAGCGTATC
>MDSW01204891.1_pt1 | contig 12233 bp, 11 predicted proteins | sample 811171 | NCBI WGS metagenome assembly MDSW01 (sample SAMN05326641, study PRJNA326480) | marine metagenome | isolation source: seawater | place: Atlantic Ocean: North West | collected 2012
GTCGATAAGAGTACTTATAAAAGGTGGTTTAATAAGGATTGTTGTTCCGGATTTTGAAATTTTAATTAAAAATTATTTAAAGTCGAATGACCCGAAACAGTTTATTAATGAATCATGTTTAGTATCAGAAAAACCTCATAAGATTTTAAAAAAAATTCAATATTTAATACAAGGTCATGGCTGGCATTTCAATATGTATAATAAACAAACACTTACTTGTTTGATGAAAGAGTATGGTTTTTCTGATATAAAAATCTTAGATCCAGGAGAAACACAAATTAATCGTAAAAACGGTTTAGATTTATATGCTCATTCAAATAATAGTATATATTTAGAGGCAATTAAATAGAATTATTTTTAATATATTAAAATTTCTAATATGTAAAAATATAAATTAATTTATTAAATTTGATGCAACATTTTATTCGAATAAACTAGAGAGGTTATATGTCTGGACATAGTAAATGGTCAACTATTAAGCGTAAGAAAGGTGCTGCAGATGCAAAAAGAGGCGCTGTATTTACTCAAGTATCAAAAGATATAGCTTTATCTGCTAGAGAAGGAGGAGGGGATCCTGAAATGAATCCAGCTCTTAGATTAGCAATAAAGAAAGCTAAGGCGGTAAATATGCCAGCAGCTAATATTGAAAGAGCTATAAACAAAGGTACTGGGAACCTACCAGGTGTCATTTATGAAAATTATGTGTATGAAGGATATGGACCTGGTGGTGTAGCTATTATGATGGAAGTAATGACAGATAATAAAAATAGAACTGTTCCTGATATTAGGCATATAATGTCTAAAAATGGTGGTAATTTAGGTGAATCTGGATGCGTTAATTGGATGTTTGAGAAGAAAGGAACTATTTCCATATCAAAATCTAATATTGATGAAGAGTCTCTTCTTGAAATATCTCTTGATCTTGAAATTGATGATTTTAATGATGAAGGTGAAGTGATTATAATTACAACATCTCCAGAAAAATTTGGTGAAGTTAGTTCTCAGCTTGAAAAAGAAGGTTTTGAAATCGAAGGTGAAGTTGGTTTGTCTCCAATTAATTTAGTTAATATTGCAGGATCAGAAGCTAAACAGCTATTACAATTATTAGAAAAATTAGAAGAGAATGAAGATATACAAAAAGTATATTCAAATTTTGATTTAGATGAAGCAGAATTAAGTTCTATATTATAATTGAAAATTATAGGTATTGATCCAGGTTTAATACAGACGGGCTTTGGTATTATTAATATCAATGATAGTGATATTTCAATGATAGACTATGGTATTATAAAGCCTGATCCTAAAGCAAATCTTCCAATAAGGCTATTAACAATTTTTGAGGATATTGTTCAAATTATAAATGATTATAAACCTGAAGTGTTTGTAATAGAAGAAGTTTTTTATAGTAAAAATGTGAAGTCGACAATGCGTTTAGGCCAAGCAAGAGGTTCTGCTATGGTGGCTGCTGCTTCAAAGAATATGATTATATATGAGTATTCACCTCGAAAAATAAAACAAGCTGTTACAGGTAATGGGAATGCACATAAATCTCAAGTACAGTTTATGGTAAAGACAAAGTTGAAAATGGACCATGTTCCAGAGCCCATAGATGCTTCAGATGCTTTAGCTGTAGCTTTATGTTATGAAAATCAATTTAGGGAAAATGATTTATGATTGTTAATATAAAAGGAATCATAAAAAATAAAAGGCCTGAATCTGTAGTTATAGAAACTAGTGGATTAAGCTATTTATGTTTTATTTCCAATAATACTTATGATAGTCTTCCTAATATAGGGAAAGAAGTATCTTTAAATACTTATTTTCATGTAAATGATAATTGTCAACAGCTTTTTGGTTTTGAAAATATAGCAGAAAAAGAATTATTTATGATGTTGATTAGTGTATCTGGTATTGGTCCTAAAACAGCAATAGTTTTATTATCTGCAGTATCTCCTAATGAATTTAAAAGAAGGCTGATTGCAGGTGAAGTATCAATGTTAACAGCTTTACCAGGTATAGGTCCTAAAACAGCACGAAGGATTATTGTTGAACTGAAGGATAGATTTACAACTATTTCAAAAGATGAGTTGCCAAAAGAAGAAACAGATTTAATCCCCGAATTGAATGATGCATATGATGCATTATCTGCATTAGGCTATCAGATGAATGATATTCGTCAAGTCATTGCTAAAATATATGATAAAAATGAAAAAATTAATTTGCAAAAATTAATAAAACAGGCATTGTTGGAGCTTAGATAAATAATGAAAAAAACATCTCTATATGATTCACATATTAAATTAGGTGCAAAATTAGTTCCTTTTTATGGCTATATGATGCCTGTTTCATATTCTAATGGTATACAATCTGAATATTATGCTGTTAGAGAAAATAGCGGACTTTTTGATGTATCTCATATGGGAGAATTTGTTATTTCAGGTTTAGGTGCTAAAGATTTTTTACAAAAAATAACAATTAATAATGTTGATAAACTCCAAATCGGAGATGCACAATATTCTGCAATGTGTTATGATGATGGTGGTATTGTTGATGATTTAATACTATATCGAACTCCAACTGGTTATTTTATGGTTGTTAATGCTTCTAATATTGAAAAAAATTTTAATTGGTTAAATCAACATATAGATAATGATGTCTCTATTGAAAATGTTTCTGACGCTTATTCTTTAATTGCACTTCAAGGTCCTAAATCAAGAGAGATATTGTCTAATTATACAAATACTGATCTAAAAATGCCTTTTTATTCTTATAAAGAGTCCTCTATTTTTGATCAATCTGTAATGTTGAGTAGAACTGGGTATACTGGTGAGCTGGGTTTTGAAATATATGGTAATCATAAAGCTATAAAATATATTTGGGAACAGTTGATACATCTAGGTGTAAGTCCTGCAGGACTAGCAGCTAGAGATATTTTGCGTTTAGAAATGAAATATTGTCTTTATGGTAATGATATTGATCAGAATACAAACCCTTTAGAAGCAGGACTGAGCTGGATAACAGATTTTTCTAAACAAGACTTTATTGGAAAAAAATCATTATTAAAAATAAAGAAAAAAGGAGGGGGAAAGAAACTTGTTGCATTTATAATGAACGAGAGGGGTATCCCTCGTAAAGGATATGAAGTTTTTGTAGATTCAATTAAAATAGGAGTTGTTACTAGTGGCTCACAATCCCCGATATTAAAATCTGGTATAGGCCTAGCTTACTTAGATATAGAGTTTATTAAAGTAGGGCAGAAAATTGATATAGAAATTAGAAATAAATATATTTCAGCCGAAATTATTAAGCCTCCATTTATTTATGAGACTTCAATTCACCATTAAAATTGTTAGAAGCGTATATGAATAATCGTAGAAAAGAAGTCGTTGGTATTCTTTTATTTACAGTTGCATTATGTATTTTTATTAGCTTTGCAACATATAATCCTTATGAAACACCTTCAGGTATAACTCCTGAAATTGCAAAAACAAATTTAATGGGATTGTTTGGGATTTATATTTCATATTATCTCATGAAATTTTCTTTTGGTATAGGCTCTTTTTTCATTCCAATTATCATGGCATACCTAGGATTTGAATTATTTATGAGAAGAAAATTAGATATAGTTTTTCACAATTCGTTATTTATTGCTGGTTTTGGAATATGGTTGTCAATTTTTATTGCTATGGTAGGATATTCATTTGGTGGTTTATGGGTAGCTGAATACCCTGGTTTAATTGGATATCTTGTTTGGACTTTTTTAACTAATATATTCGGAATTTTTGCTTATATTGTTCTTTTGATTAGTTTAGTTTTTATTATTACAGGCTTTTTTAAAATTTCAATTTATAATTATTTAGATAATATATATAAAATTTTTATTAATTGGAAAAGCGATAGACAAAATAATAAAATAGAATTTAAAGAAAAATATGCTAGTCATAATATTGATAAAATAGTTGAAAAGGAAGATGTAAAGGCAGAAAATAATGATAATATAGACGTTTTACAGCAAATACCTAAGAATGATGTATCGGATTCTTTAGAAGAAAAATCTGTTGTTAATCAAAATGAAGATGAAAAAGTAGCAGTATTAGATGAAAACATTGAAATTGATAATGAAATTGAAATTGAAGAAGGAGATTTAGATTCTGAAAAAGAAAGGCGTTCTAATTATTTTCAATATAAAATGCCTGTTTTAGACTATTTAAATGATGCTGTTGAGGTCATAAATACTCATTCTGAGGAAGAGTTAAAGGATAAAGCAAATCAATTGGTAAATGCACTCGATAGTTATGGTGTGTCATCTAGAGTTGTTCGAATTTCTCCTGGTCCAGTCATTACACTTTTTGAAATTGAACCTGCTGAAGGAGTAAGGGTAAATAAGTTTACTAATCTTTCAGATGATTTAGCAAGAGTTATGAAAGCTCAAAGAGTTCGAATTATCGCACCTATACCAGGATCAAAGTCTGTGGGGATTGAGCTCCCAAATGATAATCCTTCAATTGTTTATTTGAAAAATATTATTAATTCTGAGCAATATATTCAACTTGAATCTAAGCTTACGATAAGTCTAGGTAAAACTACTACAGGTGAAGCTTATGTCTTTGATTTAAGTAAGATGCCTCATATCCTGGTTGCTGGTGCTACTGGTGCAGGAAAATCAGTTTGTATAAATACAATGATTATTTCCATATTGTATAAGGCTAAGCCGGATGAAGTAAAATTTATCTTGGTTGATCCAAAAAAATTAGAGTTAGCAACATATAAATCTTTAGAAGGTTATCACCTAATTACTGCTCCTAATTTAGATGAATATGTGATGACAACTCCTGAAAATGCAGTTGGTATATTAGATTCTGCAATTGTTGAAATGGAGAGAAGGTTTCAAGTTTTTGCAGATGCTCGTGTAAGAAATATTGCTGAATATCATATTAGAAAAAAAGAAAATCCAGATTTAGAAACCGTTCCATATGTTGTTGTTGTAATTGATGAATTAGCAGATTTAATGCTTACTTCAGGGAGGGCAATTGAAGAGCCTATTACTAGACTTGCTCAAAAGGCTAGAGCTGTTGGTATTCATTTAATAGTTGCGACTCAAAGACCTTCTGTTGATGTAATTACTGGGGTTATAAAATCAAATTTCCCAGCAAGAATAGCTTTTCAGGTTGCTTCCAAAGTAGATTCAAGGACAATTATTGATCAAATGGGAGCCGAAAAGTTGCTTGGCAATGGAGATATGTTATTTCTCTTACCAGGGACGGCATCACCAATTAGGTTACATAACGCATTTATAACATTAAATGAGATTGAATCAATAATGAATCATATTATGTCTCAACCAAAACCCGAGGAAATACTCCTTCCTGAAACAAGAAAGGAAAAAAACAATTCGGATTTTATTTTAGAAGAAGGACAAGATGAATTATTAAAAGATGCTGCAGTATTAGTCATACAAAATCAACAAGCATCTGTTTCTTTATTACAACGTAAATTTCGAATTGGATATAGTCGAGCTGGTCGTTTAGTAGATGAATTAGAATCTCTAGGTATCATAAGTGGCTATAGTGGTAGCAAAGCGAGAGAGGTTTTAGTAGATGAGTCTTATTTAGAAACTATATTTCTTGATTAATTTAGTACTATTTTTAACTGTATGTTTTGCTTCTAACCCTGTTGATAATTGGTTTGAACAGAATAGGGAAGTTCTATCAAGTAATATTAAATCAGCATCAATTCATTATGAAGCAAAATCGCAATTTTATGATCAGTTAAATGATAGTCCTAGTTGGATTAAGATTGTTTTTGCAGAAAATAAAAAATTTCGTATTGCCTTTGAAAATAGAATAATAGTTTCGGATGGAACAGCTTGGAAAGTTTATAATATTTTATCAAATCAATTGTTTATACAGAACCCTGATAAAAAACTAGAAAAGCTCTTGTTTGTTTGGTTCAAACTAAAAAAAATAAAAACATTTTCTGCAAAAAAAATAAATGATAAAGAATATGAAATTAGTTTTTTTGAAAACAGTAATAGAGCTCGTTTATTTTTTAATAATAATGATGATTTGCAACATGTTCTAATTATTAACGATGATTTAGAGATTAAAATTTCTAATATAGAATTAAAGAAAGAAAATAGTATTGATCTAACTGTTGGGAATAAAAATACCGAGATATTTGATTTAAGATGAATTCGAATTTTTTTTCAACTAATGTATTAAAAAAACCTAAAACCGTTTTAGGATTTATTATAAGTTTTTTAGCTATTCTATGGGTTTTTCAAGATTTAAATTTCTCTAAATTAAAAAATATATTACAGAATGTTAATATAGTGTATCTCGTATTAGCATCAATATTATTATGGATATGTAATTGGTTTAGAGGGCTTCGCTGGAGCTATCTGTTCAAAAAAGAAGATTTAGTTTCAGTACAGTCATTATATCGCGCTGAATTAATTGGTTATTTTGGTAATAATATTTTGCCTTTACGCTTAGGTGAGTTATTACGTTGCCATGTTATTAGTAAGCAATATTCATTGTCAACAAGTTATGTTTTTGGCACAGTAGTTTTAGAGCGTTTAATTGACACATTAACTTTAGGGGTATTCGCATTTATATTATTAGTGAGCTACCCCTTAGATCAAGTAATGAAATCTTATGTTTTATGGGGTTCTTTTTCTTCCTTTTTAATTGTATTGTTCAGCTTCTTGGTATTGCATTTTATTCCATCATTTAAAGGAAATGGTAATAAAGTATTTTCGATATTTTTAAATATTTTATCTGGGTTAAAATCGATTAGAAGAGAAAAAATTCTATATGTTATTTTATCTAGTTTTTTAATATGGTTTATTTATCTTTTTGATATTTATTTAATTCAAAAAGCATTTCATTTTACATTGAGTTGGCCTCAAATACTTACTATCTTAGTGATATCTTCTTTAGTACTTGCTGTTCCATCAGCTCCAGGGATGATTGGAACATTTCATGCTGCTATTAAATATATCATGGTTGATATGTTCTTATTTAATCCTGATGAAGGGAATGCTTTTGCAATTTTAATTCATGGATATGGATATATTTTACTAACATTATTAGGAGCTTATTATTTTTTTAGATATCAAATTAAAATTAGTAAGATTAAAGATATTTAGATATAGTTTATCGATAATAAGAGAGTTTTATTGAACTTGATCTTTAATACTCGATAGATGTAATTTTAATTAATGTTTAAGAGAGTATTATACATTCAAAAATTATTTTTGTTAATCTTTTTTTCAATAGGAATAGAGATCTGCTTAGGTCAGTCAGGTTTGGATCAAACTAACACTCAAAAGATTAATACTGGAGCGAGGTATGTTTCAGGTCCTGACGGAGTAATTAGAATGTATGTAAATGTTTGGGGAGATGTAGCAAATCCTGGTAGAATTCTAGTTGATGAAGGGATTGATTTAGCTGTTCTTTTATCTTTAATTGGTGGGCCAAAGAAAGGAGCTAATTTAAAGAAAATTCGTGTTTATCATGAATATCCAGATGAGCAAGGTAAATATATTAATATTATTGATTTAACAGACTTTATTGAAAATGGTGATAGATCAAAATTTATTAATATACAGCCAAATGATACTTTTGTAGTACAGCAAACAGCTTGGTCATATTTTATTCAAGAGATATCTACTGTAAATACACTTATGGGTATAGTTAATATTTATTTAAATCTTAAAAATTTTTATTAAATAATTAGCTTGGAACATCAAAAAGAATATAGTCCTCAGGGAATAGTGGCTCCTCCACTAAGCTTCAAAGATATTATTCAAAAAATTATAATAGCTAGATGGTGGATTTTCAATACATCTTTGATTCTAGCACTTTTTATAGCATATATATCTTTTTCAACTCCTCCAGTTTATCAATCGATTTCATCAGTTATGATAGAAACATCAAGTCGAGCACAAAAAATATTTAACTACAATGTAAATGATGATTTTAAAATTTCAGATGAAATTGCTGTAATAAAATCAAGAATAATTGCTGAGGATGTTGTTAAGGAATTATGGAATTCTAATAAAAGGAATCGACTTTATTTATTTGGCACAAAAGTCTTTATGCCAAGAGGGCAACGATTACGAAGACCTATAAAAAAATTATTCACTCTTGGTAAATGGACACCTGAGCAAAATAAACCGCCTCAATATGGTGGAGGCTATTCACCAGAAATAGCACAGAGGTTTTATAAGAATGTCATAAATTCATTAAAAGTTTATTATACTAGAGGTACAAATATTATAAACATAGCTGTTTCAAGTCCCCATCCATATGAAGCCTCTTTGATTGCTAATACTGTAGCAGAAGTATATAAAAAAAGAGATAAAGAATGGAGTGCAAATGAGTATATAAGTTTAAAATCATTTTTATCTAATAGATTGTCAGATAAGGAGGATGAAATAGATGAAATTGAAAAGAAAATAGAACAATATAAAAAAGAAAATAAAATATATGATATAGAAGGGAATGTAGCTCATTTAGTAAATAATTTAACTAATCTAGAAACAGAATATAATTCTAATACTTTAGAAATTAATTTAATTGAAAGTCAAAAGAAATATTTAACTAATCAACTCTCAGGATTAGAAAAAGGTTTAGTATCTCAAATGCTTAGTTCAATTAATGCTCAGCTTTTTGCTCTCCGTACCGAAGTTAACGAAAAAGAAGCTGAATTAGTTAGAAATTCTACTATTTATGGGAAAGATCATGAAGCTGTTTTAAATGTGAAACAAAATCTAAATACCTTGAAAGAGCAGCTGAAAGAAAAAACTAATGAAATGATAGCATCTGGTTTATCTATTGTAGATCCTCTAGAGTACCGTCAAGAAATTATATCTCAATTATTAAACTATGAGACTCAACTTCATCAGTTCAATGCAAAGGCTAATCAAATTAAACTTCTTATTGAAAAATATCAAAATGAAATTCAAGATTTGCCTGAAAAACAATCTATGCTTGGTAATTTAGATAGAGAAAGAGTAGTTCTAGAAAATACATATGCTTTTATTCGTCAAAGGATGGAAGAAACACGAGTTAGCGTAGCTTCAGAGCCTGGAAAAGTACGAATAATTGATAGGGCTGAAATTTCGAGTAGACCTATAAGTCCAAATATTACAAAAAACATAATAATGGCAATTATTATCGGTGCTATGATGGGTTTTTCGATTTCTATTTTACTTGAATATTTTGATAATACATTAAAATCTGTAGAGTTTATTGAAAATAAAAAAATACCAATTTTAGCCATTATACCATCAATTGATTCTGGTGTAGCTGGGAGTAAACAAAATAGCTATAATAAGTTTACTAAGAAAATAAAAAATCAATTTAAAATAGGTTCAAATATTCAAAGGCGATTAGTTGCCCATGAAGATCCACGATCACCAATTTCAGAGTCTTATAGGGCCTTAAGAACTAGTTTAATGTATACCTCTCAAAATAATAATAGTGGTGTTATTATGGTTTCAAGCCCTGGTCCAGGCGAAGGCAAGACAACTACAATCATTAATTTGGCTATTACATATGCAAACTTAGGTAAAAAAACATTATTGATTGATGGAGATTTAAGGAAGCCTGTTTTACATAAAGTCTTTAAAATAAATAATCAATTAGGATTAACTCAATTTTTAAGTGGTTTAGAAAAAAAATGGAAAAATATAATCAATCCAACAGATATTGATAATTTAAATATTATATACAGTGGGGCTATTCCTCCAAATCCTTCTGAACTTTTAGGGTCAGATGAGATGTTTAGCCTAGTTGAAAAACTCAAGAATGAATATGATATAATTTTGTTTGATGCACCTCCTATTATGGCGGTAACTGATGCTATAGTCTTATCTAGACTTATAGATAAGTTTATATTAGTTGTGAGGTTTGGTATTACAGATAAAAATAGTATAAATCATACTTTGGTATCGCTTGGTAATGTTAATACTGAATTAACCGGTATTGTACTTAATGATTTAAATAAAAAAAATTCATATTATTCCCATAATTATTATAAATATCATGAATATTACTATACTTCAGATGAAGATGGTTAATTCTAGTTTATGAATAAAAACAATAAATGGGACTTGATTATTACCCCTAGCAGAGGTTGGTTTGATCTTGAATTAAATAAGCTGTGGAAATATCGTGATTTAATTATTTTATTTATTCGTAGAGATTTAGTAGCAGTACATAAACAAACAATTTTAGGACCTCTCTATTTTTTAATTACTCCGATTATTGCAACATTGATAAGTAGTCTTATTTTTGGTAAAATTGCAAAATTATCGACCGATGGTATTCCTCAATTCTTATTTTACATGTCTGGGAATTTATTTTGGACTTATTTTAGTACATGTGTTGATGCTGGTAAATCAACATTATCTGCAAATTCAGCACTTTACTCTCAAGTATATTTTCCGCGCTTAAGTATACCAATTTCTCAATCTATAAGTGCATTGATTAAATTAATTATTCAATTTATAATGTTTTTTATTTTCTACATTTATTTTTATATGAATGGAAGCCTCATTAGTCCCAGTATATATATTGTAATGATACCGTTGCTTCTTTTGCAATGTTTTTTAATTGGTCTTGGATCCGGATTATTTATTTCATCCTTTACGGTCAAGTATAGAGACCTTAATTTTTTATATACATTTATCATTTCTTTATGGATGTATATAAGTCCCGTTGTTTATCCCCTATCAAAAATACCAAAAGAATGGCATTACTTAATTAGCTTTAATCCAATGGTAAGTATAATTGAATGTTCAAGAAAAATTCTATTTAATCAGGGTATTGTTGAACCTCTATTTTTTATAAATGGTTTTTTAACAACAATAGTTATTTTAGTTACAGGATTGCTATTTTTTAATAAAGTTGAGAGAAACTTCCTAGATTCTATTTAAAATATGGATACGGTAATAAAAATTAAAAATTTATATAAGGAATATAGACTTGGAAGTATAGGATATGGTACTCTAAGTCAGGATCTACAATCCTTATGGGCTAAATTAAAAGGTTTACCAGATCCCAATTCAATTCTAGACACTGAGAATTTTTCATCTGATATAAATAAAGTTTTAGCACTAAATAATATAAATCTTGAAGTTCAAAAAGGTGATCGAATTGGTATAATTGGAAAAAATGGTGCTGGAAAAACAACCCTATTAAAAATTCTTTCTCAGATTTCATCTCCGAGTTCAGGAGAGATAATGGCAAAGGGGCGCATTTCAAGTTTGATTGCTGTAGGAACAGGATTTCATAAAGAGCTTACAGGTAGAGAAAATATATTTTTAAATGGTGCTATTTTAGGTTTAACAAAAAAAGAAATTTCAAGTCGGCTAGATAAAATTATTGATTTTTCAGGAGTAGAACAGTTTATTGACACACCTGTTAAAAGGTATTCAACAGGAATGAATATACGTCTAGGTTTTGCTGTTGCTGCCCATTTAGATCCTGATATATTTATTATAGATGAAGTTTTGGCTGTGGGGGATGCAGAGTTTCAGAGGAAATGTATTAGTTCATTAAATAATATTTCTGGTGATGGAAAAACAATAATCGTTGTAAGTCATAATTTAGGAATGATAAGAAATTTATGTAAAAAAGTTATTGTATTAGAATCAGGGAAAATTATTTTTTCAGGTAATGTTGAAGAAGGTATTTCATATTATTTAAGTTCTTTGGCAAAAAATAATAATCAAATAGAAAAAAAAGATCAATTATATAGATATATTAATACAAATTCTTCGATAATAAAATCAATATCTCTTAGAAAGAAGAATGGCAAAGAGGGAAATTATTTTTTTCAGAATGAGAGTTTTTATATTGATTTGAAATATGCAAATAATCTTCAAATTCCATTATCGGGAGCAGGCTTCATAATTAAATCTAACGATGGTATAGATATTGGAGAATCAAATACTTATATGTCATATCCTCCACCTTATAAACTTCCTGAATCGGGCCTTATTACATGGGAAGTAAGTGCAAAGGTCTTCAATCCAGGGATATATACATTAAAAATATTTGTTTGTGGAGATATCAGCCGACAGGTAGATGCTATAGAAAATGTATTTGAATTTAAAATTAATTCATCAGATATACATAAAACTCAATATGATACTGAGAATAGTGCTGGATTTATGACGTTGCAACCTAGAATTGAAATAGTTACTAATACTTCTGGATAAA
>MDSW01020187.1_pt1 | contig 12232 bp, 7 predicted proteins | sample 811171 | NCBI WGS metagenome assembly MDSW01 (sample SAMN05326641, study PRJNA326480) | marine metagenome | isolation source: seawater | place: Atlantic Ocean: North West | collected 2012
AGCAACGGCATGCCCTTCCTCACGCTGCCCGCCGGCCTCAACACCGATCCGGCGAACACCTTCCACGAGGGATTCCACATCTTTCAGTATCAGGCCAGTTCACCGGGATTCGCCTATGCCGGTGACAGCCAGTGGTACATCGAAAGCAGTGCCCAGTGGTATGCCGCTTCCAACATGCCCGGTGATGTGAACGCCTTCATCGAAGCCGCCGCCATCACGGCCAATCCGCAACTGGCGCTCTGGCACAGCTTCAGCAACGAAGCACCGGGTGATCCAACGGACTGGTACTACCAGGTGCGACAGTACGGAATGCACACGCTTCTCTACTACCTCGAGAAGGAAGCTGGTGTCGATCCCGCCATCATCACCAACGGGTTCTACACCGGTACGGAACTGAGTCCGCAGGCCTACCTGTCCCAGCAGATCGGCGCTGAAGCCTTCCGAACCAAGTTCGCCGATTGGGCGGGACGGAACACCGGTGGACTCGACTACCTGACACCGGAACAGGTGGAGCGTGCCATTGCGGAAGCCAAATGGGTCGGTGATCCGGAGAACGCCCATCCCTACATCGCCGAGATCAACGATGTGGACATCGTCGACCAGTGGACCTTCGAGCCGTGCATCGATTCACCACCGGTGGATCCGGATTGTCAGGCACCCCGCGGTTGGGCCTACAACGTCATCCGCATCAACAACAGTCAGGCTGCCCAGTACACGATGTCGATCGAAGGGGATGCCAACGGCACTGAAGGCGCAGCGTCGCGCTTCATGGGCCGAATCGTCGTCATGGGTGAGGACGGTCCCGTCTACTCGTCCATCGACATGACCGATGCACTCAACGGCAGCGGTACGGTGAATGTCACCGCCACGCAAAGCGAAGTCTATCTGGTCATCGTCTCGGTTCCGGATCACTTCTCAAGCTATCAACGCTACGGCTATCGAGTCACGATCGAGCGAGAAGCGCCTACTCCTTAGAAACTGAAGGAACGGGGCGTTCGGCCTTGGCCGTCTGGGCCGCGACCATGTCGCGATAGTGATCGTTCGATTCCAACAGGGAGTCATGGGTGCCCTGGGCGACGATGGTGCCACCTTCGAGAACGATGATCAGATCCGCATGACGAATCGTCGAGAGGCGATGTGCAATGGCAAAGGTCGTGCGGTTCTCGAGCAGTTGATCGATCGATGACTGGATCAGTCGTTCACTTTGCGTGTCGAGGTTGCTGGTCGCTTCATCCAGGATCAGGATCCGCGGATTGGCCAGGATCGCGCGGGCAATGGCCAGCCGCTGTCGCTGGCCACCGGAGAGCCGGACACCACGTTCGCCGATCAACGTGTCGAAGCCTTGCGGCGTGTCCTCGATGAACTCCAGTGCATTGGCGGCTTCCGCTGCTGACCGGACCTCTGCATCACTCGCGCCTCGACGACCAAAGGCGATGTTGTCCCGAATCGTGCCATCGAAGAGAAAGACATCCTGTTCCACGATGCCGATCAGATTGCGGTAGCTGTCCAGCCTGATGTCGCGAAGGTCGACACCATCAATCTGGATCGAACCCAAAGTCGGATCGTAGAAGCGGGCAATCAGATTGCACAAGGTGGTCTTGCCGGCACCCGAAGCGCCGATGAAGGCGATCAGTTGACCGGGTTGTGCCGTGAAGCTGATGTCGTGCAGGACGGGTTCGGTCGCACGTGGATACGTGAAGCCCAGATCCGTGATCTCGATGCAACCTTGAGCGTTGGCCATGTCAAGCTGAAGGGCCTGTTCACGATCCGGGAGCTCACGCTGTTCATCGAGCAGATCGAGCACGCGATCGAGCCCGGCAAGATTGGTCTGGAAGGACGTCGCACTGGAGGCCAGTGTTTCGATCGGACCCAGCAGCAGGACCAGGTAGGTCAGGAACATGACGAGATCACCGATCGTGATGGTGCCCTCGAGCACCTGAGTGCCTCCGTAGAGGAGCAGGGCGGCACTGGCAATCGGAATGGCCAGGGCCCATGTCGTCTCGGTGATGCGCGACCACCACCACGCATGGATTTCCTGGCGTGCCAGCATGTGATTGCCGGATGTGAATCGTGAGGTTTCGGAACGATCACGACCGAAGGCCCGAACGACCCGCATCCCCGAGAACACTTCGGTGGCATGCGCATCGATGTTCGAGCGTTGTGCGCGGATGTCTCGATACAACGGTCGAATGCGACCGATCCAGGTCCGATGTGTGAACCAGACCATGGGAAGCAGCACCAGCGCACCCAGCAGCAATCGCCAGTCGGTGAAGGCCAGGATCACGAGGATGCCGGCCAACTGGATGATGGCTCGCCATGGGTTGTAGATCATGCCGAAGATGAGTTCGGCGATCCCGCCGGCATCTTCCCGAAGAAGACTCGCGACGCCGCCGGATCGAAGTTCGCTGATCCGGTTCAGGGGCAACCTGACGGCATGGTCAAAGACCTTCTTGCGCAAGGCGACGGCGAGGGTTCGGGTGGCCTTGGTGGCCTGCCATCGACCGGTCAGACCACAGGCCACACTTGCGAAGGCGACGATGACCAGGGCAATCGCGATGGTCAGAAGCAGTCGCTTTGGATGATCATCGAGTTGCCAGGAATCGGGAACCCAGGCCGAGACGCTTGCTGGGAGTGAATCACCAGTGAAGGCGTAGTCGATGACCAGTTTGGTCGCAGCTGGTGGGATCAGGGCCAGAATGGTCGAGATCGACAGAATCGTCAGTGCGAAGACAAGCGTTCTGCGGCGTCGACCAAGCATGGAAACAAATGTGCGGAACAGACTGATCGCCGAACGCGTTCGCTTCATGCTGCGGGATGTACCGCGAAAAGTCACATACGTGCGATCCGTGCGTTGCTGCTTGATTTTCGCACGATGCGATTTCTTGTACCTCTTGAATCGAAGGCTGCTGGAGCCTCTCTGCAGAGGCTGATCGGTTTCCAGGGATGTCTCGGAGGATTTGGTCACGATGAAGTTCTTTGATGGAGTACGGAATCACATACCGGGCCGGAACACCGTCAGGACCGCAGTGTGACCATGCAGATAACTTTCACCGCCGATGGGACCCAGTTCACCCGCAGCGAAGAATCCTGCGATTGGTGGCTCGTTGAGTCGGCGACGTGTCATGGCGATGTCGTGACCAGGCGTTCCGAAGAGTGATTTGCCTCGACCATTGCAGGTCACCAGCATGGCGGCAAGCGGATCGCCGGCCAATTGCTGCCCGTCGAGGAGCAGTTGCAGATCCTCATGAGCGGCTTGGGCATCACGAACCTGGAACTGGATGGTCTGCCCGGGGCGAATGACCGCACCGATCGAAAGGCTGCCATCCGCCTGGTTCGCACCAAGCACCGATCGAACCAGAAAATCTCCTCGACCGAAGTGATTTCGATGTTCATCAACGACAAGCCCGATCAAGAGTCCCTTCTCGAGCAGATCGCGGTCCTGCTTGGACAGAGACTGGGCCGTGGACTGCAGCTGGGCCAGGGCGGGCACACCACCGAGTTCGGTGATCACATGCTGATCCTTCACACCGGTAACGACCATGGGCTTGCCGACCGGGCGACATCCCTGCGAAACAATCACATCACACTCAAGGCGTCCGCTCAAGGTGACCCCGACGGCACCGGATGTCTGGAAGGTGTCATCCAGAACCAGTCGATTGATACCCGGCCGGGAGCCACCGGAAGCAAGCCCGCCGACAATCGGTATGGGCGATCCGTCTTCAGGGCATTTCGAGATGGTCTGCAGTGTTCGATGGGTGGGGGTGGTGAACGGATCGGCAAGCAGGATCATGCACTTGGTGTCATGTTCGATACCAAGACGTTCCGGCAGTTCATCCGGTCGCGACAAGGGAAGGGGATGAGTCGGTGTGCTTCGCCAGGGTGTGATCCGGACTTCCGGAAGTCGTAACGCCATGGCGGTCAGACCCGAGACACCGTCGAGTTCCACATCATCACCGAGGATGGATTCCGCGGTCGTTCCAAGAAGGCAACGAGGCTGAAGCGTTCTTCGAATGGTGTTCATGGCATCCGTGAATGCCGCCACATGCTGGAAACTGCCGAAGGCGATCATCAGGTCGGGTTGGGTTCCGAACCGGTCATGCAGTGTGTCGGCCACCTCGGTGGCAGCCGTGACGGTATCCGGGTGTGCGCTGGTTGCCGAGGCACCAGCCCAGCCACCGGGAACGGGATCGGATGTCGACCAGGAGAGCATTCGAGCGATGCTACCCTCGAAGTGGCATGCCCGTGTGGCTACAATGGCACCTTCGCAGAAGAAGCCCGGGGGGAAGGACCATCATGCCCGATACCAACGAACAGACGAGTTCGATCAGCCGATTTCGAAAATCGCTTGCTCGTGGTGTCGCTGCGCTGCGACATCTGCAGAATTCGGATGGTCACTGGTGCGCCGAGCTCGAGGGTGATTCGATCCTGGAGAGCGAATATCTCCTGATGAAGTTCATTCTCGGCCAGGAAGATCAGCCATTCGTGGATGGGAGTGGTCGAGAACGGCTGGAGCAGATTGCCCAAGGGCTTCGCGACCAGCAGAGAACGTCTGGCGAATGGGGGCAGTATCCCGAGGCGGGGATGGATCTCAGTGCGACGGTCAAGGCCTACTTCGCGCTCAAGTTGATGGGAGACGATCCCGAAGCCCCTCACATGGTCAAGGCCCGCAACTGCATCCTCGAGGGTGGGGGTGCCGAGAAGTGCAACACCTTCACCATGTTCTACCTTGCCAGCCTGGGTCAGGTTCCATGGAACGCTGTTCCGTCGATTCCACCGGAAATCATCTTCCTGCCACGATGGTTCTATTTCCATCTCACGAAGATCAGTGCCTGGACCAGGACAATGATTCTCCCACTCTCGATTGTCACGACGTTGAGGCCCACCAGGAAGGTTGGCCCTGAGAAGGGTATTGATGAACTCTTCATCGACCAGCGGGAGAGAAGACGCCTGACCTGTGAAAACAATGCGCCGACTTTCTGGCGCCTGTTCTTCAAGGGAATCGACAGCAGCCTCAAAGCGCTGCATCACGTGGGTGGTACGCCATTCAGGCGAAAAGCCATGCGTGAGTGCACCAGTTGGATTCTCAAGCGGGCGTCCCAGGACGAACCTGCACCGACGGAAGGTCTGGGCGCCATCTTTCCCGCGATGGTCTATTTTCAGGTGGCGTTGAATGCCATGGGATGGTCGCGGGATCATGAAGTTCGCCAACGTGCCGAACGGGATCTGGATGACTTCTTCCTGGAGCGTCCGGGCGGCAAGTCGATCAAGATCCAGCCTTGCCTGAGTCCGGTCTGGGACACGGGCATCGCGCTCTACTCCTTGACGGAAGCAGGCCTTGATGAGGGAGATCCCTCCGTGCGAGCGGCAACCGAGTGGCTTCGCGGCAAGGAATGCCGGTTCAAGGGTGACTGGTCGGACATCGTCCAGCCCGGCGAGGAAGCTTCCGGTTGGTACTTCGAATACGCGAACGCCTGGTATCCGGACGTGGATGACACCGCCATGGTCTCGATGGCGTTGTATCGAGCCGGTGGTGATCGCAACCGTGCAGCCGGACGTCGTGGCGTCGAGTGGATGCTGTCCATGCAGAATGATGATGGTGGCTGGGCCGCCTTCGACAAGACGACGCATCGTCAGATCCTCGAATACGTCCCCTTCGCCGATCACAATGCCATGCAGGATCCATCCTGTTCGGACATCACGGGTCGCTGCCTGGAATGTCTTTCGTGGTACGGCTACACCATCGAGCATCCGCAGGTTCAAAAAGCGGTCGAGTATGTCCGACGAACTCAGGATCCGGCTGGCCCCTGGTTCGGTCGTTGGGGTGTGAACTACATCTACGGAACCTGGCAGGCACTCGTCGGCCCGATTCGCTGTGGTGTCAGTACCGACGAGGATTGGGTGCAGCGGGCAGGTGCGTGGTTGAAAAGCGTCCAGAAGCCGGACGGTTCCTTCGGCGAGTCGGCGGATTCCTACATGGATCCATCGCTCAAGGGAATCGGTCCGTCAACGGCTTCCCAGACGGCATGGGCAGCCATGACGCTGCATGCCATCTATGGCTCGGAGGATCCCAGCGTGCTCGCCGCGCTTGAATGGCTGGTCGAGACGCAGCTGTCGGATGCAGAGGCCAGCGATCCCGTGATCAATCCGGACGGTGATCCGGCTGGTTCGTGGGCGGAACCCTGGTTCACAGGCACAGGCTTCCCGAAAGTGTTCTATCTGAGATATCACCTGTATCGCCTGTATTTCCCGGTGATGGCACTCGCCCGTGTTCTCCGTGACACTCCCGAATCGAGTACCGGTGTCGAACCCGTCCAGCGGATGCGACCCAAGATCGAATCTGTGACGGACTGAGTCTCAGAACGGACAGGGGCTCTCGAACACCAGCAGCTTGCCGTCGGTCGGATGCTTCAACCCCAGCAGAGTGGCATGCAACATGAGTCTGGTTGCCGCATCCCGAAGATCTTCCGGTGCATACAGATCGTCTCCGAGAATCGGATGGCCGATGCTCAGCAGATGCAGTCTCAACTGATGTGACCGCCCAGTGATCGGATGCAGTTTCAATCTCGTCCGATCGCCCTGCCGTTCGATGACTTCCCAGTGCGTGACGGACGGCCGGCCGTGAACGTCATCGATCAGCTGCCGCGGAGGATTGTCCATGTCCTTTCGGATGGGGGCATCGATGGTGCCCTCGTCGATTGCGACGAGACCACCCACGACGGCTTCGTAGTTCTTGTCGACTTCGCGATCCTGGAACTGTCTGCTGAGTTCGCGATGAGCATCCGCATCTCGCGCCATGACGATCAGTCCGGAGGTGTCTCGATCCAGTCGATGGACGATGCGTGCTCCCGGATACGCCCGCTCCGCCCTGGCGGCGAGACAATCCGCCTTTTCAGGGCCGATTCCCGGTACGGAGAGCAGTCCCGTGGGCTTCTCGAAGATGATCATTCGATTGTCCGCGAAGATCGTCGGCGGGCATTCATGGCTTGGTTCGTTGATCATGTCGGCGGAGTAGCATAGCTGGAACATGCGTCGTTTTCCGCAACAGATTCGATGGTCTCTGCTCGTGGCCGTGTCCGGCATCATGGCCGGCGGCTGCAAGCCCTATGTCATCGAATACAGGACCAAACCGTCCTATTACGATCAGATGACGACTTCGAGCTTCAAGAATGGAACAACGCAGGACGGTGTGGAGATCCGCTGGCTTGAACCCGAACGGATCGCGCCGGATTCCATGGAGGAGCGTATCGGTGGGGAGGTCTTCAGGATCCGCGAAGAGGCTGATGATGGAACCGTGACGCTGCGGGCCAAGACACCCAGGCATGTCCTCGTGAATGCCCTGGCCTGTTTCAGGAACAACGAATACGACCTGCTCTGGGATCAGATGCTGTCTTCATCCACCCGTTCCTTCTATGAGTCGCAGGAGGACGGGTTCGAGGCCTATGAAAAGGATCTTCGCAAGCACCGCCGGGACATGGCCGCGCTGCTCAATCGCATGGTGGTGGGTCAGACCTTCAACGAAGTCATCATCGAGACCGGTGACGACGGAACCGTCTACTGCTTTCTCTGCCAGCGACTTCGTCCGGAGTTCAAGTTCAAGGAAGTCGTGATCGTCAGCGAAGATCGCGAGCTGAAGCTGCACACGATCCGCTGACGTTCATCAACTGCTTGATTCCGTGACGGTATCGGCCGGTTCTTCGGCGGCTGGTTCAGGCATTTTCTCTGAATTCATGGCCAGTTCAGTGGCATTTTCTACATGAGTCACCACGATCTTGAGACCACTGTGGTACTCGCCTGAAAGCAACGCTTCTGCGAGTGGGTCCTCGATGTGAGTACTGATCGCACGACGCAGTGGCCTGGCACCGAAATCAGGGTTGTAGCCCTTCTCGATGATGAAATCCTTGGCCTTGTCGTCGAGCACAAGTTCCATGCCCTTGGCCCGCATTCGTTCACAGACCTTCTCCAGTTCAAGATCGATGATGCCGTAGAGATCATCCTTGACCAGTGGCTGGAAGATGACGGTGTCATCGAGTCGGTTGATGAATTCCGGACGGAAGAACTTCTCGACCTCGGACTTCAGCGCGTCCTGGATCTTGTCATAAGGCATGACATCACCACGCTTGCCGAATCCGAACGACTGTCCGCCCTTGATCAGATCGGCACCGATGTTCGATGTCATGATCAGGATGGTGTTCTTGAAGTCGACACGACGGCCGAAGGAATCGGTCAGTCGACCTTCCTCCATGATCTGGAGCAGCATGTTGAAGACGTCCGGGTGAGCCTTCTCGACCTCATCGAGCAGGACCACGGCATAGGGACGTCGACGGATCTGCTCGGTCAACTGTCCACCCTCTTCGTACCCGACGTAGCCGGGAGGGGCGCCGACGAGACGTGAGACGGTGTGCTTCTCCATGTACTCGGACATGTCGAGATAGACCATGGCATCCTGATTGCCGAACATGAACTCGCTGAGCGCCTTGGCCAGGAGCGTCTTGCCGACGCCCGAAGGTCCGACGAACAGGAAGCAACCCATGGGTCGATTCGGATCCTTGAGGCCACTGCGGGCCTTTCGGATGGACTTTGAAACATGTTTGACGGCTTCATGCTGGCTGATGACCATGCGATGGAGCTCTTCTTCGAGCTGGAGGAGTCTGGCCGACTCGGCTTCCTCGAGTCTCGTCAAAGGCACGCCCGTGATCTTCGAAACCACTTCCGCGATGACTTCCTCGTTCACCTCGCCGGCGGTCTCACTCATCTGATCCCGCCAGTCCTTCTGGACCTTGTCCTTCTCGGCACGAAGTTTCTCCGCCTGATCCCGAAGATCAGCAGCCTTCTCGTAGTCGGCCGCCTTGACGGCGCCCTCCTTCTCGATGCCGAGCATCTCGATGCGGGATTCAAGTTCCGCAAGATCCGGTGGCTTGGTCATGGAGCTCAAACGGACACGTGCACCGGCCTCGTCGATGATGTCGAGGGCCTTGTCAGGCTGGACCCGGTCCGGCATGTAGCGACTGGAAAGCTCAACGGCTGCTTCAACAGCTTCATTGGTGATCGTCACGCGGTGATGTTCCTCGTAACGACCACGGAGTCCCTTGAGAATCTCGACGGTCTGTTCCGGATTCGGAGGCTCGACGGCAATGCTCTGGAAACGGCGTTCCAGGGCGGAGTCCTTCTCGATGTACTTGCGGTACTCATCGAAGGTCGTTGCACCGATGCACTGGATCTCACCACGCGAGAGGGCGGGCTTCAGAACGTTGGATGCATCGATGGCACCTTCGGCACCACCGGCACCGACCAGTGTGTGGAGCTCGTCGATGAAGAGGATGACGTTGCGAGCTCTGCGAACCTCGTTCATCACGGCCTTGATGCGTTCTTCGAACTGACCGCGGTATTTCGTTCCGGCCACCATCATGGCGAGGTCGAGGACCACGACTCGCTGATCATGCAGGAGGTCCGGGACATCCTTGTTGATGATCCGCTGGGCAAGTCCTTCGACGATGGCGGTCTTGCCGACGCCGGCCTCTCCAAGGAGGACGGGATTGTTCTTTGTTCGACGACAGAGGATCTGGACGAGTCGTTCGATCTCATCATGGCGACCGATCACCGGATCGAGTTCACCGTTGCGAGCCAGCTCGGTCAGATCACGACCGAAGCTGTCCAGTGCAGGCGTCTTGCTCTTGCCTCGACGCGGTGCGCTGCCGCTTTCAGCGGAGACAGGATCTCCGGCTTCCTCGGTTTCTTCGGACTCGACACCGGCACCCAGAAGATTGAGCACTTCCTCTCGAACCTCTTCCAGCTTGACGCCGAGGTTCATGAGTACCTGAGCAGCGACACCGTCCTGTTCACGCAGCAGTCCAAGCAGAAGATGCTCGGTGCCGACATAGTTGTGATTGAGATTCCTGGCTTCCTCGATGGCGTATTCAAGAACCTTCTTGGCACGAGGCGTCTGGGGCAGCTTGCCCATGGTGACCATCTCGGGACCGGACTTGACGAGCTTCTCGACTTCGAGGCGGACCTTGCGGAGGTCGATGTCGAGGTTCTTGAGAACATTGGCACCGACTCCGGAGCCTTCCTTGACGAGGCCAAGGAGTATGTGCTCGGTCCCGATGTACTCATGGTTGAATCGTTGGGCTTCCTGATTGGCCAGGGCCATCACTTTGCGGGCACGATCCGTCAATCGCTCGAACATCTCGAATCTCCAGGTTCCTGTTTGAACGGCTGCTCGCCGTCGAGTTTCATCAGGGTATCCGCCAAAGCACCATCCCGCGACACGTTCCGGGTGCTAGGGTGCCCATGGGGGCCGGCAGCGGACCGGTCGCAGGGTGTCATCGGTCAGGAAATGGTCCACGTGAACTCGATCTCGTCCATATCTCTCAATACGGCATTTCAGGCCCTGATGATCGCCTTGATGGCGACTTTCGGCCAAGGAGATGTGATCTTCGACCCCCCGAGGGCTGTTCGAGTGGTCTCCGTGGATCGATCGCCCCTGAGACTTGAGGCCCTGAGGCTGGATCGATCCGGCATCCATACTCGAGAGGGCCTGGTTCCCTGGGAGTCCATCCGGCCCAGAGAGGCCGGGAAGCTCTGGCTGAAGGTGATGAGACGGGATCGTGGTGAGGACTGGTTGGATGCGGCCTGGGTTCTCCTGATTCATCCGGAAGCTGATCAGGAGGACCGCAGGATGGCCGCCCGATTCTTGGCAGAGGCGACCCGTCGTCTGCCTGATGGTGAGGAGAGGATCACGCAACTTCAATCCGAAGTTGTGGACTGGATCGAGGCACGTGAAGCGCGACTCTCCAGGGAAGCCGCGGCGGTGCGTCGTCAGTTGGGCCCAGAGGCCTGGCAGTGGAATTCCGATCCATGGCCGGACGATGATCAGGCGGAGGAACTCCGTCGATCCAGTGATCTGGAAGGCTGGTTGAACCAGCGACTCGATGACATCGCGGGCGATCCGGGTGCGACACAGGCAGGCATGCGACGTTTTCGAAAATCGCGTCATGCGTTGCTTGCCAGTGATCAGCCCCGAGGCGATCTGATGTCGATTGGGCTGCAGGCAGATGATCTGTTTCGGGAGTTGAACGAACTCTTCGGTCTGGAATCCGATGAACGCATCTTCGCGCCCCGTCTGGCGATCCTCGTGTGTTCCCAGTCAGGGAATCATGAGCAGGTGGTCAGGACGGTCTTCGGCCGTCCGATTGAACCCGTCAGTTACGAACCTGTCGGACCAACCCGATCGGATCTGGTCATGACGGTCGATGGCGCGGACATCACATCGGTCATGCCGGCGCTTCGACATCAACTGGTCCATGCCTGGATGCATCGGATGTCGTCACCACGTCGTCCACCGGCATGGTTCAACGAAGGGCTGGCGCATGCCTTTGCGTGGTGGCGTAGTTCACCCTCGCAACAGCCATGGCGGGCTGAAGCCATCGCCTATCTGAGGCAACCAGGGGTGGCCGAGTCCCTTCTGTCACGCCCGTATGCGCCGGGTCACTGGACTCTGGATGGCGTCGATACGGCGGCAGCCGGTCTGGTCGTCGCACGGTTGCTCGAAGAACAGCCATCGCAGATTGCCGACTGGATTCGACGGATCAAGCGTGGGGAACAGGTCGAGGATGCCTACAAGGAGGCGATGGGTGTGATGCCCTCGGAGTCGATGGCCAGGCACCTGCGCTACTGGATGCTGAATGACTGATCCTGTTCGACCTGACCGTGATGCAGGACCACGACTCGATCGGCCATCTCGGCGATGGCACGATCATGGGTCACCATGACGATGCTCAGACCGGCCTGGTGTTCCTTCTTCAGCAAGTCGAGAATCTCTGAACCCGTCTGTTCATCGAGGTTGCCGGTCGGTTCATCGGCCAGCAGAACTTCCGGTTGATTGAGCAGGGCCCGTGCAATCGCGACGCGTTGACGTTCACCACCGGAGAGTTCGCGGGGTCTGTGAGTCAGTCGATGATCGAGTCCGAACGTACTCAGCAGTTCGCGGGCCCGTTCACGGTCCACTCGAACGCCACTTCCCACGAGTCCCGGAAGCAGGGTGTTCTCGAGGACGGTGAGTTCCGGCAGCAGGTGATAGAACTGGAAGACGAGTCCAACTTCACGGTTTCGATAACGATTCCTCGCACCTCGAGCGAGCTTGGAGATCGTCTTCCCCTTGTAGAGAACTTCTCCACCATCGCGATCCGGTGTGTCCAGGCCGCCGAGCAGATGAAGCAGGGTGCTCTTGCCCGAT
>MDSW01179266.1_pt1 | contig 12232 bp, 25 predicted proteins | sample 811171 | NCBI WGS metagenome assembly MDSW01 (sample SAMN05326641, study PRJNA326480) | marine metagenome | isolation source: seawater | place: Atlantic Ocean: North West | collected 2012
ATTCCTTTCTAAACATATAGGGGCATATAGCCCCTTTTTTTAAACTTTATTATCATTTAAGCTAAAATAAATGTATAAATCTTGTAATTACACCATGTCTGCTTTTTATAAAAGCATAAGTTTAGACCAAGTAATTCATGTCGATAAGATTAATGAATTAACTGCTGATCAACAAACAGTTCTTAGAGATGAATTAAGGATTGCTGTTGATGAAATGATTTTTATGGAAAAAAGGGTACAAAGTGAAGAGCCATCATTACGCAATAAAACTTGGTTACATAAGGTAAATAAAAAAATTAATATATGTAATCAATTTTTAAGAATATTAGATTTACAAAAAGAACAAAAAAGCGCATATAAAACAAAATATGAGGATACTTTTTCTAACTTATTAATAAAAAAATTAGGAAAAGATACATACGAATCTATACAACAAAAAGCACATATACTAACTATGAGCGAGATAATTGATGACTAATAAACCAACTACTCCCAAGAACAATAACCAAACCTCCACAAGAACAATGAAATCCAACAACTTTCCTGACAAAGAACTTCTAGATATGCCACCTGATATGGAAGGCGTAACTAGAGCAGAAAAAGATAGTAAAACAAGAAAATTTAGATTTATTGTTAATGGAGTTGGCAATTGCCCTATGAAGTTAACAACTTATGCAGAAAACAAAAAGAAAGCTATTAAGTATGTAGAGGCTAGATGGAAAGATTGTAAATGGGAGATAGTTGAGTAAAGAAAAATAAATCTTGTATATAACACATTTAGTCTGCAAAGGACAAATCGGAGTCAACCCGATATATTATGGACTAACAGCAAAATTTAGACCCTGGTATTACGATGGAAAAAAAGTTTATGTCGGTAAATTATACGAAACAAAATCTGAAGCAGAAGAGGCAGCAGAAAGACTTAGGGCAACTTGTATGTTGCGGAAATCATGTCTTTAGAGTTATAAATGGAAAAAGACATTGGATTAGTACACCACCTAATGGATATGAAGATAAAATTTGGCATAGATAATGGCTTCACTTAGATATCATGCAGGTCGCATGGTTCTATATGAAGAAAAGCCAAAATCATGGCGAGTAAAAATCAAAACAAAAAAAGGCAAAGTAGATTTGCCTTTAAATTCTCTTGAGTTAGAACCTGCGTTGATAGAGGCAGAATATCTTTATGCTGATGCTCGATGCTTAAGTAGAAATCATCCAATATGTATCGAATGTATTCATTGGTTAGTAATTAAATCAGAATGTGGATTAGGAATGCCCGAAGGAAAAGCTAGTGGGGGAGTTTGGGCAAAGGATTGTGCTTACTATTGGGAGAAAGAGAATTAGCTTCATCATAAATTTTATCGATATGATCTCCAGCTTGATTAATTATCTTTGTTAATCTAAAATTTTCCATTGCAAAAGCACTAATAAGGTCAGGAATATCATCAGGATCTATATAATTAAAAACTTCACGCAAAACCATCTCAACCTCAAATTCTTCTTCTAGATTGATTTTAGCTAAAGCCCAAGGTTCAACTTTTCGCCTTTTTTTTGCTTGTTCATTAAACCATCCAGACCAAGGCATTTCAAGTTTCATTAGAGTATCCTCCACTCTAACAATAACTGAAAATGTATAAAAGTCTAGTTATTTAAGATATAAGCTGCTTTTTTGTCTTCTATTGTTTGCTCTGGATATTGAATTGTATGCCAAACGTGTTCACATTTAAAACATAATCTGCGTCTTATAATAACGTGTTGCGAGTTTCTATCAGATCTTATTACTTTTTGCCTTGAAAGAGTATTACATTTTGGACAAGTTACAAAATTTAGTCGCTTCATTTATAGATTTATATGGTTTTTTATTTTAGTATATAAATAGCTATAAAAAAAGTCATGCCTTCTGGTACTGGATCATATGGATCAAAAGTAGGAAGACCTCCTAAAAAGAAAAAAAAGAAAGGCGGTAAAAAATAATTACCTGCCTGGGAACAAAGCTTTTTCTAGAGCATTAACTAACTTGTCATCAATCGTATTATCCGATTTCTTGACCATGACTTTTGCTATATCGAGCAAGAGTTTTTTTAATGCTGACCCACGAAGGAAGGCAAAAATGATTGGTTCTATAAGTTTTAGCATTGTATTTAGTGAATTGCTATCTTTATAGTAGCTCATTCCCTACATCCGAGCTAAACCTCTTCTATTGGTGGTCTATAGGAGAGGTTTTTACCTTCTTGGTTTAATCTCTACTACAGCAAGTTCTACTTCTTTTAAACGATGAAATACTTCTTTCATATCATCATGCATATCATCTATTTTTGTTGATAATAATTCTATAGCTGTTGTATTACGAACAAGGTCATCTCGTGATTGTCTACCACGATAAGAAACAGAACCAACAGAGACAAAGCAAGCTGTCATCAACGCTCCCCCGACTGCTGCAATTACTTCAACCACTTTACGAGTCCTCAATATATGTCTATTATGACAGAAAAGGCTTATGGCAGTTAAGAAACCTAAAAATCTTTTGCAAAAGATTAAAGAAAAACTTGACGATAAAGAGGAACAATTTGAGTACATCTCAATCGCAGTCAGGCTTCTGGTAGTTTTTTGGAGCGGCCTCCTCGTTACGAGCAATTATTTACCTAAGATCCCAGGTCTGACAACAGGAGAAAAGCAAGATATCACATTTCCAGCTTCTCTGTTAGCAACAGCACTTAGTTCTTTCGGGCTTGAGCAAGCCAAAAAAGGTAGTAAGAAAGACGATAAAGTTGCAGAAAATCAAGGTATGGTACAGACTATAAGGGTAATAACACCTATTAAAATTGAAGGTGCTGAAGTAATCGACCCTAAACCAAACAAATGAAAAAGCTACTTCCATTTTTGTTTTTGTTCTCAGCTCCAGTTTATGCGGACATAACTTCTTCTATCAGTTCATCTGTAAAGCTAGAGGTTTCAGCAGCAGCAACAGCAGCAGATCGCATCGGAAACTCATATAGTGTTTCTGGAACAGGAGTTACTACAACAGACGGCACAACTGCTGGAAGTGTTGGAGGACTAGGTACTGCAACTAATGGTGTAAACGCTTATACACCAATTACTGCATCTCAGTTAACTGACGGAGAAAGTTTCAATTACACAGTTTCTCATACTACTGGAGATACAATAGGCACGAGTCTTACCACAGGTGAAGTAAGTGCTTTTGGTGATTTGACTAGCACATCGGGAGGAACAGCAACAAATTTAGCTGGTACTGTTGATAATCATGTAATCACAATTACAGCAGGGTCAGCTGGTACTAGTGCAACTGCTGCTTATGTAACTTCTGTGACTGTGGATTGAAAATGAGCTATGCGGAAGCTTTTATTACTGTTATTTTTATATGTTTTACCAGCTAATGCAAATATTGTTCCTAATTTTACTACAGGAACTATGTCGAGTACCACAAATACGACTAGTACTCTTTCAGAATCGATTACTAGCAAAGATTTCTCAACAGGCTACGAATATACAGTTACAGGCACAGGAATATCACATGATGGAGGAAATATGGCAGCTACCGCAGTTGAAGTTAATGGAACTGTAGGAGGTACGACTTATAAATGGACAGGATTAGATATGACAACAAAACCAAATTGGACTCAAACAAATCCTACATCGGGAGATTCTTTCCAATTTACAGAAACATATCATGGCCCAGGTTTGCAGAACATAACGACAATCCAAAGAGACATAACAACAGAGTCCGTTACTACTACTACCTCTGTGTTCTCGCAATAATCTTAAGCCCTGTAAAAGTTTTAGCTAATGCTGTCAGTCAAAGTAATAGTGGATCAGTTACTAATCAGAATTGGAATGTAAATAATGGTAGTTTTCATACGAACCAATATGGAGGTGGAGTTGTATGTCAGGGAGCAATGATGACCATAACTCCATTTACTACTTTTAATTCAAATTATCGCAAACCTTTTAGCCACTTTTATGAAACTCCTGTTTACGATCAAACAGATATAGTCGGACATTTTGATGATAATGGTAACGCTATAGGAGATGGTACACCTGATAATCCAGGCAAAATTCTGTACTACCAGCAAAACTATTCTGGTACAAATAAAGATAGCTACGCACTTGGAACAGGAATAACCTTAAACTTTTCTATTCCATTAGATAGAGGATTACAGAAACAATGTAAAGAAGCCGCTAAAACTCAAACTGATATACAAAAACAAACACTTAAGAATCTAGAACTTGATTGGCATTTTGCAAGATTAAAGCATTGCGGACAAAAGAAAATCGAGGGAATCCGTTTCGCAAAAAATAGTCCTTACTATGATCTATGCTCCGATATAGAAATAGTGCCTAAAGCCAATCAAGTATTGCCACATAATCATAAAATTACTAAGGATTAGTTTTATCTTTCTTTTTTGTGAACTTCTTAATTATATTTTTTACTAATGGTTTTATAGCGTTGAGAATAAGAGGTGTAGTCGCAGCCACACTAGCGATAAGAGTAGTAGAGACAACAGTACTAAATTCTGGGATGTATTGATCTTTAAAATCATCTTTTTCATAAATAGTACGGCATTCGCCAGTATCTTTCTCTCTAATATAATCCTTTATTCGTTCCAATTTCTTTTCGTTAACAAACGAGCCAATTCTTAAATCATTTTTACCAGGACAAGGTTCTAATTTTACTTCTTTTTTTTCTTTTGGTATCTCTGGTTTTACTTCTTTTGGTTTAGGGACTTCATTATTTTCCACTCTTTTTTCTTGTTCTTTATTTTCAACAATCTCTATTTTTCTTCTGTCATATAACATGGGTTCAAATGTTGGCATTGAGCCGTAAGGACAAGAGATCGTTGTCCCTGTTAGATCGTCATCGTATAACGCAGTATTCTTAGGACTTGCATCTCTGTGATACTTTATACATCCAGGTAATTTTATAGATGGCGGTGGTACGTTTAATACTTGATAAGGAGTATGTAATGGTATATCTATTTTTATTTCTGGTATAGAAATCTCAGGTATTTTTATTTCACTCATCTTTATCTACATCTCAAATAGAAATAGACCACCCATCTTCTCCAAATTTACCAACTTCTTTTATAACAGGTTTTTTTATTTTTTTATCTAATTCTTCGTGATATTTTTTTATGTCATTATCTAGCTCTAGATTAAATTTTTTTATTCTTACCCAGCTAATAAATTTATCTATGTAATATTTAATTAGTTTTTTTATAAATCCATATATCATTGCTCATAAGAATTATGATAAATCCTAAGTTGTATTAGTTCAGCAAAGTTTTTATTTTTTGATCCACCATCATATGCCCAAGCATAGCCTTGCTCGATCATTTTTTCATTAAGTGATTGCTCATCATCTCCTACATATAACCAACCAAGCAATCTTCCATATTTACCCATACCACCTTTAAGTTCGGTTCTTATTGTTAATTCCTCATCACCTTTAATTGCATCCTCCAAGTTTTTCTTCATCCAATTTGTTGCATCTATCCCAAGTGCTTTTTCTTCTAAGTCTTTAGTCCTTTTTTCTGGAGTATCAATACCAGCAATTCTAACTCTTTCTTTTTTATAAAGATCAAATCCAAGATCTATAGTTACATCAATCGTATCGCCATCAACAACACGATTTATTTTAGTAACACGAAAGTTATAGCAACTTTTTCTGCTAGGTGGAATCATTACTCCCATTAGAACTTAGGTAAAGATTTTGTTGGTAAAGGTAATGCTGGACTTGTCATTTCTGGTAAACCTTGATCTAAAACTTTAGGTAAAAGCCCTTGTACGTTTGAAAGCACTTCGTTCATTAATTTAGTTTTAAATTGTTCTGATGTTACATATTTATATCCAAAGTACGAAGCACCTAAAGTGCTGGTTATAAGAATGAATGAAGCTATACTTAAAATGTTAGAGATTTTTTGAAACATGATAAAAGATTCAGTAATACGAGCTTGCTCAATGATGAGCATAGTTGTTCTGCTTCTAATTGTAGCCCTAAGTCCTCTTTACGTCACTATGGGTCTTATGACAAGGCAGATGCAAGAAAAAATTAATTAGATTTTTTAGCGTCTGATGGTTTTAATTCTGCTTCTTGATTTTTTGTAGATAATAATTGTGCCTGTGCATCTTTTACACCAATAATTGCACCTTGATACCTGTCTTCATTTTTACATTCAATTTCGTATGCACGTTTATGCTGTGCTTTACGATTTTGAATAGCGATAAGCTCTTCTTCGTATTTTTTAAGTAAGTCTTCTAATGGATTTGTCATGCTCCTACCTCCATAACTGTAATTGCAGATGCTCCATGAAACCAGTTAGCATCCCAAGTTCTGTTTAAATAAGTCGTACCAGAATGTACTCTCCATCTAATACCATATGTAATCGCACTTGTTGTATTTGGTGAGTCTAAAAATTCCCAAGCATGACCATCATATCTTGACCCTCCTCCATGAGCAAAAGAGCCGTCTGCATCATCATCTAAAACACTTGAAACACCTATATCAGTTGCAGTTCCACCTATTGTTCTTTTTAATCTAAAATTTGACTCAGAACTAGAACCAGCTAGATATAAACCACCTGTATATAAAATTTTGCTACTTGTTGCGGATGGTGTAATAGTAACTGTTAAACCCGATATATCTGCAAAAGTTCCAGAGTTAGTGCTTGCAGTATCATTTTTAAAAGTTTGAATTACCTGTAAAATTTTACCTCCACCAAAACCAGTTGCCGTTCCAGAACACGTTGCATTGGCTGGAAACGTGACATTCCCAGATGCGTCCATAGTAATTGCATCAGCAGAAGCACCTGTATGCCTAATTTGATTAACAATTAATCTGCTGCTCATAATTTATGGTTTTGGATATTTGTCCTTTGTAGCTTTGATTGCAGTTGCAAAAGCACCTGATGTGGTTACTGTACCAGCAACAATGTCTTTATACAGAGCATCTAACTGATCTCCTATTGTTGGGTAGATAGTATCTGTTGTACCAGCTTCACCTGTTCTTTGAATCTTATAAAGAACGGCTGCTGCTGCTGTATCTAAAGCAGTCCTAGCTGCTGCCACCTTTGCATCATCTAGTGTTACTGAATTACCATCAGCATCAAATGCTCCAGCAGAATCATCTATAGAAACAACAGGTTTTGCTTCTGATTTGTAAGCTTCGTAAATAGCTTCGTGATCTAAGGCCATAATAGTTTTTCCTTAATTATAGAAGATGGACATTAAGCTGCCACCTCCTGTACTGTAATCCAACTGAGTCCATATTCTCTTGAAGTAGCATCGCCATCGTCAACACATCTATTATAATAAAAAGTTCCAGTTCCTTCCCCATTTGCAATTTGTACAGTATAAGTAACAGCACTTGTGGTATTTGGTGAGTCTAAATATCCAGCACAAATACCATACTCAGGCGTATCATTCCTATTTACTGCATCAGTTGTTCTAAGCGGTTGAGTAAAAACAGGAGTTCTGCTACTACCTCCAACATTACCACCGAAAGTTGTTGTAGAACCGCCTGATATTGCTCTTTTTAAAACAAAATAATAAATTTGTGGCCCACTTGATGTTTCACCCATTTGGTGAAAAGAAACGAGTATTTTACTATTTGTTGCTGAAGGAGTTATAGTTACATTTTGATTTGGTATGTCAACAGGAGTTTGTTGACTTGAAATACTAAGACTTCCAACAGCATCCTGAGTTGAGTTTGTTAAAACTTGAAGAATTTTACCACTTGCACCAGCACTAGCAAAACTTAAATTACCCGAACCATCAGTAACAATTCTTTGACCAGATGACCCATCAGCTTGCGGTAGCTTAAATTCAACCTCACTTGATGAAGGGTTTGATGTTGGTACGGCTAACGAAACTGCATTACCACCAGAATGTACGAGTTTAATTTTTCCTGTCATGCTGATACCTCCATAACTGTAAGTGTTGCACAGCCTCTACTATATGAACCACTATCAGAATCAACATTTAATCTATTAATTTTAATAGTTGGGCCATTACTGCCTACTGATACTTGAACTTTATAAGTTTGAGCAGAAGCAGAACTTGGAGAATCTAAAAAACAAAGAGCATCCATTTTATTTACATCGTTTCTAGATTCATACGCTTCACTACCAGATACAGGAGTTCTTGAACCATAGCTTGTAGGCTGAAGTATTACTCCACTTGTTGTACCATTTAATCTTATACCTCCACCATAATTACTTCCCATATGTGGTACGTTTGCAAAAATTAAATATTTACTGCTTGAGGAAGCTGGTGCATCCATAGTTACACTTAAACCAGGTATATCTGTTCCGTTTGAAGAAGACGTAAAAGTGTCAGTTTTAACTACTTGTTTATATTTTATAATTTTACCACCAACTCCACTAGCTAACATATCTCCATCGACAATTCCATCAGGTAAACCTCCTACTGCGATCCCTGTAATTACTCCTGTGTTTCCGTTGATTGATACTGGCATTAGACTATAGTGAACACCGATCCAGAGGGTATAGTTAAAGTATAGGTTGCCATTGAAAAAGGGCCAGCAGCTAAACCATTTTTATTATTACCAATCGTAATATTCCCTGCTGCTGCTACAGGATTTTGAAATATACCATCAGTTTCACCACCAGCCGATATTGCATTGGTAGAGGCAGCCGTTATCCTACCCTGTGCATCAACAGTAATAGCTGGTATTGCAGTAGCCGAACCATAACTCCCTGCACTAACAGAGGTATCAGCAAGTCCAGCAGCTTGAGCTTTAGTTAATCCCATTATGGTGAAAACTCCAAAATTGTAAGAGAAGATACAAAACGTGCAACGTAGTTATCATTAGTATTACCTGCATCTCTGTTTATATAAATAGTGTGCGTAGCATTATTAGCATGACCAAAACGAACATCATAAGTAGTGGAACTGTTTGCTGGATTATCAATTAGTGTTTGAAAACTATGAATCATAGCTTCATGTGAAGATGTACCTTGACTTGTGGATGTTGCTCGCTTTTGGCTACTTAATCCTTGATCTCCTATAATTGTGCTAACACTTCCACCAATATATAAATATCCAAAAGTATTAACAGAAGTATCTATTCCAATATGACAAGTATATGAAAGTAGTAATTTGTTACTTGTACTAGCAGCAGTATAATTAAGTGATATTAAAGCACCGCTAACCGCTCCTTGTGCAATTGATGAAACACTAGCAGTATCTTTTTTTAAGGTTTGAGCATAATTTACAAGTTTACCTCCACCAAAACCTGTAGCTGTACCAGAGCAAGTTACATTGTTAGGAAAAGTTGCATTTCCCGATCCATCCATTGTTATGGCATCTGCTGAAGCAGAAACGGATCGTATTGCGTTAGTTACTAACCTACTCATGCTGCTACCTCCTGACAAGTTATTGAACTAGGTGTTACTCCAACGGATTTTGCATTATCCCATAAATCATGGGGTCTATTTACATACACAACATAATTAGAATCATAGCCAGAAGTATATTGAATTTGATATGTTACCTGACTTGTTGTATTTGGAGAATCTAAAAATGTACCTCCTAAAAACCAAGGATGTCTGCCACCATAAGAACTCCAACCAACAACCCAGTTACTAGCTCTTGTTCTGCTACCGCTTGTATCTCCAATAAATAAATCAGTACTATCTCTTCTTAATTTTAATCCACCAGAATATACACTTGAAGAAACTGCAAAATGAATACCCCAATTAACTAATATTTTACTTGAATTAGCTGCTGGAGTAATATTAACTTCAAATAAAGATCCACTACCTGTTTCATCTGTACCAGGAATTGTTACCCATCCAAAGTTTGTTGTTGATGATGTATCAGTTTTAACTGCCTGTTTAACCTGAAGAATTTTACCGCCACCAGCATCAGCAAATGACAAATTCCCAGAAGCATCCGTAACTATAGCCTGTCCAGCTGATCCGTCAGATTGAGGTAGTTTTAAAGTTAAATCAGATGCAGGGTTAGAACTTGGTGCAGCTAATATAACTCCATTACCACCGCTATGTAATAACTTAATCTGACTCATGCTGCTACCTCCATAGCTGTTATTGTTGAAACACAGTTTGTCATGTAAGTGTAATTATCATTCGTTGGAGAACTATTAATACCAATAATGTAACTAGAAGAATAAGGGCTATGTGCTTGTAATTTATAAGTTGTTGCAGACGTTGTATTTGGAGAATCTAAAAGCTCTTGAGTTACACTTCTTCCATCAACATAAGATGACATATAACTACCAAAAGAACCTCTAGTTTGACTTGTAGCACTTGCGTTTTGATCTCCTATAAAAATTGTACTATCACTACCTCTTAGTAAACGCATAGCCCAATATTGATTATTTGTAAAAGCACTAACACAATATCTAATTAGAACTTTATTAGAAGCTGAGCTAGGTGTAATAGTCACACTCATGCCTGCAATATCAACTAAACTTGTCGATTGTATGGTTGTTTTATCTTTCTTAACTGTTTGTATAACTTGAAGAATTTTACCGCCAACACCAGTTGCTAAATCAGCAGCTTGTATTATTCCATCTGGTAAACCACCTGCTGATATTCCTGTTACTGTTCCTGATCCGTTTAATACTATTGGCATAATTTACCCCCTAGACAATAACATAACGTGAACCTGACGGAATGGTAATTGTTACCCCACTTGCTACTATTATATCCCCTGCACTTATTCCTGACTTGTTTGTGGTCATAGTATAATTATTTGAAATTGTTAGCGAGTTTTCTGTCACGCAACCATCTGCTTTTTGTGATGATACTCCAGTTAATGCTGATCCATCTATAGCTGGTAATGCACCAGTTAATGCAGATGAAGGTAAGTTAGTTAAACTTGCACCCGATCCACTAAATATAGTTGCTGCTAATAAACCAGTAGCAGAGTTAAATGTAAGATTAGATCCTGACTTTAATCCCAAGTCTCCTGTTGCAGCAGTAGCAAACAATGGGAAACAGGTAGTATCAGAACTTTCATCAGCAATAGTATTAGTCGTTGCGTTGCCTATAGCAATTTGAACTCCCATATTGATAATGAAATATGTAGCACCACTGGGAGGAGCAGAGTCAAAAATAATATCAGTACCACTAACAACATATCCATCTGTCATATCACCCTGTCCAGACCCATCATTGGGTTGCTGCATTACACCATTGATTGAGACTCGTAAGATTTCTGCATTAGTTGGTGTTACTGCTGTGCTTGTTCCCTTAGTAACCAACTTAAATCTATAAGCAGATCCGTTAAATGTAGCTGAACCTCCACCCGTTCCAGAAGATGATGCAATATCTAATAAATCTGCATTACCAGTAGTTCCAGTTGAACCACCAATCTCACCCCAAGCACTACCGTCATAACCTTCAAATTCTGTTGTCTGACTATTAAATCTGAACATACCAGCAGAGGGAGATCCTGGTCTTTGAGCAGTCGTACCAGCAGCAACATCAATAGCACCTGTACCTGTCATCAAGATATTGTCACTAACAGTAAACGTACCAGTGACATCCATATTTCCACTAACACTCAAGCTAGATAACAAAGTACCTGTAGCTGTAGCTGAGTTTGTTTGGATCGCATTACCCATCAACGAGTGTGAACTGCATTGATAATGAATAACCATTGGAGTGGTATCTCCTATGACAATCTGAACATAAGCACCACTTTGCCCTGCTGTTCCATTGACAGTTACGTTTGTTGTATAAGCTGTAGTTTTATTTGATTCAAGATAAAAACGTAAAGGATGACCAGAATTACTATTATCAGATAAATCAAATTTATATGTCCTACCTGGTGTAAGAGTTAAGAATGGTGCTTGCTTACCATCTATCACATATCCATTACCAGAACCACTTCCGTTGTATCTATGTGCTGCTGTTTTACTTGCGACAGTAACAGTAAATGTTTTTACAGATCCAGTATATGTAGCATGGGTAGAAGCAAATCCTCTTATATTTCCATCATCAGTAAGTGTTAAAGAGCCTGTGAAATCAGGACTAGCACTTTGTCCAGGTGCTACCCAACTAAGAACTCCAGAAGCATTACTAGCTAAGACATAACCACTTACAGATGAGTCAGCAGAAGGTAATGTCCAAACAACATTTGATGCAACTGTAGCTGGAGATTTAAAACCAACATAATGTGATGAATCAGAATCTAAATATCTAATTTCTTTTTGAGCAGAAACAGA
>MDSW01078338.1_pt1 | contig 12231 bp, 11 predicted proteins | sample 811171 | NCBI WGS metagenome assembly MDSW01 (sample SAMN05326641, study PRJNA326480) | marine metagenome | isolation source: seawater | place: Atlantic Ocean: North West | collected 2012
AAGCAATACTAGTTCCTATTATTAATGCTGCGAGTGGTGATGGAATATTTAATAATGATTTAAATCTTTTTTGCAAAAAATCCCATAAAAATAATATTAGCAAACAAGGAATAGCAACATATAGTGCATGAACATTGATATTTTGAATTGTATATCTAAAATTTTTAAATATATCATATATATTTTTTTCTGCCTCTAATCCTACAAAAGAATTTATTTGGGTAAGAATTACAATCGCACCAATTCCACACATAAAACCTGATATAACAGAATAAGGTATATAATGGATAAAACGAGAAATTTTCAATATGGAAATAAATACTAAAATTAATCCACTTAAAAAAATAATAGAAAATGCAGCAACTAAATCGGGTTCATTCGTAGTACCAATAACAAATACACCCATAAACATAGCAATTTGAGATGCCATAGGTGCAGTTGGTCCACTTACTCCCACCAAACAGCCTCCAAATAAGCCACCAACAATTCCACCAACTATTGCACTCCAAATACCTGCTTCAGGACCTAATCTAGAAATTTCTCCAAATGCTAAAGCCAAAGGTAAAGCAATAATTGCAACCATAATACCTGATAAAACATCACCCTTTATATTGGTATGTAATATCTTTATATTTTTCCAAGGATTTAGTTCTGAGGATGTAGATTTTATAAAATTAGATAAAAGTTTTATCATTTTTATAAACTATTATTAATCAAAAATTTCATATTATAATTTATAAAATAAAAAAGGCTCAATAAAAGAGGCTTTAAAATAAAACTGGAATTAATATTTAAAACTTTATATATAACTTTTAAGACTTATTAAAAGTAAAGAAAATGTATTTACAATCGATTCATATTCTACTTTTAACATTTTTCTTTTATAATAGACTGATTCTTCATGTAATTTATCTCTAAAACCTTTACTTTTTATTCTTTTAAAATCAATTTCAAATTTAGTCCAATTTTTATAAGCTTCATTTGCTTTATTTTGTAATAAATCAATTTTTTCTTGATATGTTTTTTTAATTTTTAAAGGAGTCTTAGGTAAAAAATAGTTTAATTTATTTTTTATAGTAGCAAATCTCGCATTCAAAATTTTATAATCAGAAACTGTTCTTATATCTTTTGTAAGTTTGAAAAATGATAAAAATTTAATCATCCACTTACTAGGATCAAAATCATACCATCTAATACCATTTCGATAATCATTCTGAAACTTATGATGAAAATTATGGAATCCTTCTCCAAATGTTAAAAATGCAACCCACCATGAATCCCTTGCTGAAGTATTAGAATCAAATGGACGTTTACCAGCATAATGACAAAGTGAGTTAATAAAAAAAGTGAAATGATGGACTAAAGTTAATCTAAGAAATCCTCCCCATAATAAACCTCCTAAAGGACGACCATAATAAAATCCAATCAATAAAGGTAAAATAAATGAAAGACTAATAGCTATTGGCCAATAATATCTATATTGAAATTTAACAATAGAATTATTTTTTAAATCATTAACTCCTTTTATAATTTGAGGTTTATCTTCAATTATCCAACCTATATGTGCATGGAAAAAACCTTCTTTAATACTATAGGGATCATCTTTTGTATCTAATTTTTTATGGTGTAATCGATGGTCAGAGCACCATTTAATAATATTATTTTGGAGAGCTGCTGAACCACAAAGCATAGCTATAAACTGTATTAAAGGATGTGCTTTAAAACTTTTATGTGCAAATAATCTATGATAGCCAAATGTGATTCCCATACCTGATAAAAGCCAACCTAATATCATTAATACAGGTTCTTGCCAAACTATACCATAAGTATAAGTATAAAGGCTAGTTCCAACAATTCCAATAAGTGGAATAATTGATAATAATATTACCATAATCCAACTATATTTTTTCATAAATATAATCTACAAATAAAAACTTCTACATAAAAGGAAAAGGAAGCTTTGTAACTTTAAATTAATGATGAAATACCACTATTAGCATTTTGAATACTAGCAAGTTCTTTTTCTTTTTCATCTGCATAATTCAAATCCCAATCAATTAATTTCTTAGCCATTATCCTGTGATACAAAAATGGTGCAAATAATAAAAGATATATCATACTCAAGTAACCATAGGGTAAAGTTGGTGCACTCTTGAAATTAGGATTAAGCTCCCAAAATTTTAAATTTGGTGCTCTGTGATGATCGGAATGTCTAGTAACATTACATAATAATAAACCACTAAATACATGGTCAGAGTTCCATGAATGCCTATTAAAAACAGGCATATCTTTTTCTCTAACTAATCCATAATGTTCTATATAATTAATTGTTTCTAATAATGATTTGCCAATAAAAGCTAATAATAAAAAATGTAGGATACTACTAAACCCAAATAATAAATAAATAAATAACAAAATACAAATACTCCTTAAATGACCAATAATCATTTTATTATTTAAACTAAAAAAATAATTACCTTTTCTTTTTAAGCGATTTGATTCAATATTCCAGCCACTAATTTGTTCATTAATAATAGCTTTAATAATAAATAAATAAATATTTTCACCTCTTTTAGCTGAAGCCGGATCTTCAGGTCTACAAACATATTTATGATGCCCATATACATGTTCAATAGAAAATGTACAATCCCATGAAAAAGCTAAAAGCCAATTGCCAATAAACATATCAAACTTATTTTTTTTTCTATGAGTTAACTCATGTCCAGGAATTATTCCTAGCATACCAATAAATAAACCAGTTTGAGCAATTAATGAAAATTTATCAAAAATATTAAAAGAACTTTTAACTTGATTAAAATCAATATCAAATATTGAATTCATATTGTCAATATACCATATTGGGATATTGGTACTAAAAAATGAAATAACTAAAAATACTAAACAAAATAAAATTGGAAGATTAATATAAAGTGAAAGATTTAAAAAAAAAGGATATGTAAACTTTTGAACTTCTTTATCCCTACCAAAAAATACATCTCCAAGAATAATTGATAAAGAAAAAATTAATAAATAAAATGTTGGATAATGTTGACCCAATAAAAATATCCTAATAGCAATAATTCCATAAATTCCTGGTAAAAAATATTTAAGATATTTTAACATAAAATCATAGGATATTAACTAAGAAAATAATCCACCAAACTACTAATACAAGCATTCCGAATGTAAAAACTTTTGCTCTATTTGGAACATAATTAGAATTTAATCTGATATAACAATGTAAATATCTAGATACCACAAATATCCAAGCAAATATAATATCTAATTGAGAAACTTTATCAAACGCTAATATAGTAGCTGTTAAAAAATAAAAGAAGATTGGCAATTCAAACTGATTCTTAAGTGTCTGCCTTGAAACAGTTACATGATTAGGCACTTCACCTGTATATGTTTTAAAATAACTTAATTTTATAGCTTTTGCTTTTGCTGCATTTATATTATCAAAATAATTTTTAACATATAAAAATAATGTCAAAATCATCATAGCAATAGATGGGTATAATATTAAATTTTTTTCCATTTCTTTTTTTCCATTTCTAAATTATTTTTTTTAAACATATTATCTAAATAAAAAATTAACAATCTTTTCAAGCGCTCTTTCAACAATCTTAGGACGTCCCCACCAACCAATTTCATCTATAAAATTAAATCTATTTACAACTATACTTTTAACTCTACAAAAAGACCTTAATCCTTCTACTCCATGTTGCTTGCCTATTCCGCTTATTCCTTCTCCACCATATGGAAGCGTTGGAATAATATAACTTGTCATAGCATCATTAACATTAACATTCCCCGTTTTCATCCTTTTAATTATTCTATTAATTCTTGTATTATTTTTACTAAAAATACTGGAAGAAAGACCATAACCTGTTTTGTGAATTTTATCGATCAGCTCATCTTCAGTTTTAAATGGTCTAATTGACATTACTGGACCAAATGTTTCTTCATTTACTATTCTTGATGAATCAGGAGGATCTATTACAATAGTTGGAGCAATATATTTTTCCCCTCCATTATTAATACCAGAATAAATCTGACAAGAATCTTTTACTTCATCAATATGCTCATTAATTTTTTGTTTAGTCTCAGGTGTAATTATTGGTCCTAAATCATCATTAACATCATATCCAGATGTAATATCTTTGATTCTAACAGACAACTTAGAAACAAACTCATCAACTATATCATCTTCAACATAAACTTCTTCAGTAGAAATGCATGTTTGTCCTGCATTAAATAATCCGGCATACAATGCTGATTCTACAGATCTTTTTATTGAGGCATCTTTTAAAATAATCATAGGGTCTTTACCTCCTAGTTCTAAAATACAGGGCTTTAAAGTTGAAGAACAAATTTTAGCAATTTGAAGTCCCACTTCTGTACTCCCTGTAAAACTAATAACATCTGTAGAATTAGACTGAACTAATATTGAACCAATATCGCCTAAACCATTTACAATCTGAAATGCATTTTTATATTCTATGTTTTCGTCCCATAATTTTTTTATAATCTTTATTGTAAGTGGAGTGAACTCTGATGGTTTTAAAATAATATTATTGCCTGCAAGCAACCCTTCAATGGTACCTTTCATTGGAGTAGCAAGAGGATAATTCCATGGAGAAATAATACCTACAACTCCCATTGGTTCATATTGAACATAGGCTTTTTTATTTTTAAATAAAATACCGGGCTTTCTTTTACTTTTTTTCAAAGCTGATTTAGCAAGCTTAGACATTGTTTTTGTATGGTCCAAAAATGATAAAAGCTCTGCAAAAACAACAAAATCCTTTTTCCCTGTTTCATCTTTTATTGTTTTTTTTATTAAATCACTATTTTTTAAAACAACTTTTCTAAACTTATTTATAATAGAACATCTTGTATTTAGCGATAAAGAAGACCATTCTTTATAATTCTGAGCTATCTCAAGACATTTGTTTACATCTTCTTGACTTGATATATTTACTCTTCCTACTTCCTTTAAAGTTGCAGGATTTAAAATAGTAATTTGATTAGATTCTATATTTATAGACATAGTTTAATTTAAAAATAAAAAACCCTCTATAAAAGAGGGTTTCTAATTCATTACATTGAAAACAATTATTTTTATAAAAAATATTAAAATGCAAATCCAAATTTCAATAATTCAAATTGAAAAAAACCTGAATCTCCCCTGTTTTTTTCTCCAAAATAATATTTACCTAAGTATAAACTACTTCCCCAATACCATCCTTTTTCACTAAATATTCTCGTTCCAATTCCAAAGGAAATACCTCCTTTATTATAAGAACCTTCATTATCTTCATCAAAACAATACCTTAAACCCGCACCTATCCATCGTCCTATTCTATGTTTACCTAAAAAAAATCTATATTGCGCATCTAAATAAGTTAAATATCGTTCTTCTCTATCGCCCAATTCATTCTTCCTTTGATATGTGCGATAAGAAAAAGGAAATGTTATTTCAGCTACATCAGATAAATTAAAATTAGAAAAACTTCCAGAAATACCATCATTTACAAACATCAAATATAAAGGACTTAATTCTATCCCAAATTTTTTATCTACTAATGGATCTATATAGACTTCTTCAAGTATTAGATCTGTTCTTTCTTTTATAATAACAGATAAAGAATCATTTGTAATATCTTGAGTAAAAATTATTGATAGTAAAAGAAAAATTGCAGGCATAATAAAATTTACAATAAAAAAAACCTCTATAAAAGAGGCTTTATAACAAAAAAATTTATGATAACTTTGATACTTAGCTTAAAATTATATTTACTAATTGTACTATATCAAGAATATTAACAATTCCATCTTCATTTAAATCACTATTTTCTTCGTATTCACTTACTAGAATCAAACTTACTGTTTGAACTATATCTAAAACATTAATAATACCATCATTATTGACATCTCCAGTAATTGTAAAATAATTTTCTTCAGCAAAATTGAATGCAGCGTTTTCTATTTCAATCATTGCATTATGATTATTTGAATTCGTTAATAATACTACACCTAGATTATCTGAAAATGAGATAAACATATCAGTAGAGCTTCCTAGGTCTCCTCCATTATGACCAAACAATGTTCTTCCATTTTGACCTTTATAATACCACATCAAGCCTTGCATTGAATTTACTAATGGATAATGAATAGTTTTAATCAGTTCAATTGTTTCTGATTCTAAAATTCTTACACCATTATAAATTCCTTCATTCATATAAACACTCATGAATTTAGCTAAATTATTTGAAGTTGTTCTAAGCTGACCTGATGGATAATCAGAATATCCATAATGCTCATACTCTGTTAAATTTTCTGAACTGCTCCCTGTTCCATTTTCGCCACAAACCTCTTCATAATCAGAGCAACAATCCCCATATTCAATACAAGCAAAGTCACAAAAACATGGATTACTTTCATCATAAATTCCACAACCAATTATATAGCAAGAATCTCCAGTACCACCAGTTACTTGATATGGTGAAGCAACTTGATCAAGGTTATTTATTTCTGATAAAAACCAATAGGCACTATTCATTTCAAGTGGTTCAAAAATATTTTCATTACAATATTCATTAAAAGATTGATTTGAAATTTCTTCCACTAGATATCCTATTAATGCTGCTCCAATATTACTATAACTATAATTCATCCCAGGTATTGAATTTGTAAAGTTTGAATTACTTCCATAAAATTCTCCTCCAGGAGTTAAATATTCTTCAAGGTAATATCCTAATTCTAATTCTGAATCTCCATCGTAATATGACATGACACTCCAATTATCTTTTATTCCTGATACATGAGTTAAAAGCATTTTAAAAGTAATAGGAGTTAATGGATAATCAGGATGGTTAACACTAAAAGGTAAATAATTATCAATATCATCATCAAGATTAAATAAACCTTCTTCAAATAATTGCAATAAAGCTGTTGCTGTTACAGTCTTTGAAATAGATGATAAAATGAACATAGTATTTTCATCTACAGGAATATTATTTATAATATTTGCATAACCTAGCTGCTTTTCCCAAACAATATCATTATTTTTTACAATAGAAATTGATAACCCTGGAATAAGATGAGTTTCCATAGTAGATTCAATAAATTCTAAGAGTTCACTCTCATCACGATAACTATTTAAATTTATATAATTTTCACGCAAATTAAGATCATGTCGCAATCTATTATTAACATGATTATCAAGAGTTACTGAAAACAAGCTATTTAAAAACAAAACTATAATTAAATATTTAAACATTATTTAATCTACAAACAAAAAAGCCTCTATAAAAGAGGCTTTCTAGCTATTTCCAAAAAATGGATCAATTAATTTAAAATTATGGTAACTAGCTGAACTATATCTAAAATGTTAACAATCCCATCTTCATTCATATCAACGGTATCATTATATTCATTTATTAAAACAATATTTACAAGCTGCACTACATCTAATATATTAATAATTCCATCATTATTAAAATCGCCACTCAGAGTATTAATTTTTTTATAAATCCATGCCTTATTTGTTGATAAGAATCCATTTGGATCAAAACCTCCAAAATAAATAGCATTTTCATTATTGAATGGAGATTCTACATAACATCTAGTTGAGACTAATTCAGAATCATTAAATGATATAGATTCATTAACTTCTTCTAAAAAATATTCAGCATTACTATTCCTTGTAGCAAATAATGCTCCACTATAATAGCCATTCCAAGAAGGATAGTTTCCTCCTTGAATTGTAGATTCAAAACCAACGATATGATAATATTCATTATCCAGGGGGTTAAATATCTTTAAAAAATTATTATATGCACCTAATAAATAGTTAACAGAAGTACCTGGAAGATACTCTTCAACAAGTATTGAAAGTTTAGTCTCATAAATTCTATCAAAACCACCATTTAAATTAGGATCTAAACGAAATATCGTACCTTTTGATTGACCATTCGGACACCACATTAAAAGCATAGAATCATTATCATCATTATTAATCACTGACAAACCTCTAATGCCACCAACAGCTGAATTGATATCGGAACTTAAATCACTAAAATCATGTGCTATTTCATAAGTCGGATTTAAACCATCAATTCTTTTATATATTTTATTTCCAGAAGAAAAATAGAGAACGTTATTAGCAACAACAATACCTAATGGCCTTATATCTATAGGACCATATTCAGGAGTAGAGTTCCATTGGATTTTTTCTTCTAAATCTGGATTATATTTCCCCACAAATATTCCATTTGTACCAACAGGAATAAATAGCATCTCATCTCCAGTTACTTGATCAGTATATATTTGCATATCTCTAATTGAATAACTATCACCTGCAGGTAGACTACCTTCATAAATAGTCGTTACATCCCAGTTATCAGTTTGATCATTTCTTACAAATGCACTTGCAGTTACAGGGCCAAAAACAAAATTAGAAGAATAAGCAGCGGCAATTAATAAAGTATCAGGAATTGATAAATAATTACCATGCATATCTTTAGTAAAAACAACTTGCTTTAATATTTCTGGCCTCAAATAATAAGAATCTAAATCTAAATCAACAGACCAATCTTCATTTGGGCTATTAAGTGAAATGATTTGCGACCAACCTATATTAGGATTGCTTCCACCATACCATATATTTGACTCATCTTGCCAATAACTAATAGATGCAAATAATTTATCTTTATGTGAAACTAATTGAAGAACTTCAGAACCACCCATAAAATTATTATTATCATCAAAAGCTCCAGCAACAAAAGAGCTTTCCCAAACTTGTGCATTTAATATTACAAATAATATTAGTAATGTATATTTCCTCATAAAATAATTTACAAAACAAAAAAGCCTCTATAAAAGAGGCTTTCTTAATTCAAATCCCTATTTCTAATAGCAAGAAAGGTTAGTTTAAAATCATATTTACTAATTGAATTATATCTAATATATTAATAATATCATCAGAATTTAAATCAGCAGAAGAATCGAATTCATTATTAAGAACTACATTAACCAATAAAATAATATCTTGTATATTTAATGTAGAGTCTGAATTTAAATCACCAATTAATTCATTTTCAACCCAAAAACTTGGAACAAAGTAATCTCCTCCAGAAGCATTACCATTAGTTATATAAATACTAGGTTCCATACTATCTGTTATTAAATCATAGATAAAAATAATAGGATAAGCTTCAAATATTACTCCACCCCAACCAACAGATGTATAAATTCCAGATAATGCCACTTTTGAGTAATCTGGAGACCATGCCTGATAAGATAGATAAATTTGAGATTCTTGATAAATACCTAACATGTTTTCCGGGTTAATTATTTCATGCGATGTAAGATCAATTATTCTATAAGAAACCGAATTCCATGAATTTTTAGTATACACTAATTTTTCTAATTGGGATTGCTTACTAGCTGAAAATATAAAATAAATATCACTCTCCAATAATTGAGCTGGCTCTCCATTTGAAATATGTATTTTAAATAAACTTGAAAGTTCATCTGAAATACATGAGGTATAATAAATATAATCTCCTGTACCCCAGTAAGTATTTTCTCTATTACAATCATTATTTATATTTATAAAATTATCAATAACTGATATTTCGTTATTTAGAAGATTAAAGACTCTCAATTGAGTAATGTTTGAATTTCTGGATAAATAAGCTAATTTTGTTTTATCAGGAGATTGTGCAATTTTTTTCATCATACCATCTCCCCAATCATCTTCATCTTCTATTAATATAGTTACAGAAGAATCTAAGAAAGAATATTTATATAAATTTTCATCATCTATAAAAATGATTTCATTATTATTATTTGTAAACAATGCATATTCTGGAAAATAATTTTCACACTCTGGACAATCTTCAGTATTTAAATTTGTAATTATGGTATCCATAGATTGTACATCCAGAATAACAACTTCTGGATAATTACCTTCAGTAACATATAATATTTTTGAGTTATCTAATGAAATATCAGTTAAATTATGTCCTCCAGGCCATGTTGGTGATATAAAAAATTCATTTTCCAATCCATCAACAGACACTCTCCCCATTGCTATATCACTATAATAGTAAATCCAATTTTCAGCTAAAATAAAACTAAATATTATTGATAATATAATTTTTTTCATTATAGAAGCCCCTTTTATTAAATAAACTTACAAACAAAAAAACCTGTTATTAAATAGTCTTCTTAACTCAATGGTGATGTAGTAGAATTTGAATCTGTAACCTCTGTTAGAAAAACTGGATGAATTAATTATTTAAAATTTCCAATAATTGTTTTACAACCCTTTACTTTCATCCCCTTTTTAACTTTAATATCAAAACTTATCGGTACAATTATTTCAACCCTTGAGCCAAATTTTATAAAACCTAATTTTTCACCTTGAGCAACATTTAAATCTGGATTCATATGATTTACTATTCGTCTTGCAACAAAGCCAGCTATTTGTTTAATCTTAAAAAAATTTTCACTATTATTACAAAATAATATTGAAGTTTGTTCATTCTTTTCTGATGCCTTATTCTTAAATGCACCAAAAAACCTTCCAGGATTATAAGCACTGTTAATAACTGTTGCATTTAAAGGAGTCCATTGTCTGTGTACATTAAAAACTGACAAAAAAATTGCGATTTTAGTAGACTTCCCTATATCTGGATCATCCCAATCTTTTATAGAAATAATTCTACCATCGGCTGGAGATAAAAAATCTTGCTCATTATATAGAATTTTTCTAATTGGATCTCTAAAAAAATAACATGTGATTAATAGAAAAGAGAATAAATATATACTTAAAAATCCAATCCATGGATAACGAAGATAAGCTGAAAACATATATGCAATTATCCATAATACTAATACAGAAAGTATTATTTTATAGCCCTCAGGTGCAATATTGAAGATTTTTTTCATATATTTAATTTAATACTAAAAGAGATTGATTTAAATGGCATCTAATATCCTATTAGAAAATTAACAGCAGCCACCTCAACCACTACCACTGTCTTGATTTTTTAATTCTTTAATATTTAGACTATTAACCGAAACATTAAAATATTTACTTAGCCAATTTGAGACTTTAACACGATTCCATTTATCACTATTCCATTTTAATTTTAATTCTTTAGGTAAATCTTTTTTTTCATTTTCAGATTCATCCCATGTAATATCAGTTATTTCTAATAATTTTTCCATTTATTATCCTATTACTTAACAACATTTTTTATCAACACATTTACAAAATCTAGCATTATACAAATGAAATCCAATTAAAGAAAAAGCAGGAATAAATTTTACGTCATCAGAGATATCTATAAAACCATAGCTAATATTTAAAATAAAAACAAACAATCCTAGCCAACTTAACCACAAACCAAGTTTAACAAAATTATACGTTGAATCCTTTGTAGAATATAAAACAGCAACAAAAGAAATAATTAAAAATACATAATCAATATACAACCACCAGCTTGGAGCAGCATTGCAACAGCTTTTAGAACAAGCAGCAGCTACAAAAAAGAATGGAGTAGCAAGACAATGGATCATACATAATCCACTTGAAATTACACCTAAACTATCAGATTTATCTATTGATATATTAAAACTAGTATTCATTTTGATATCTAAATTTATAAATTAAAAAAAATCTATAAAAGAGGCTTTTTAATCTTATGGCGAGGTGGTAGGATTCGAACCTGCGACCCCCTGCTCACAAAGCAGGATGATATTAATTACTATTCAAATTTAATATCTCTTAATTCTTCAAAAAAATCAATAAAAGAACTATCAAACCCTTCTTTATATCTTTCCCAAGTTTCTATTGAATACTTTGTTTGATAAAATTCTAAACCTATTCTTTCAAAAGCTTGATTTGATAAAATACCATCTGATTGTTGTAAATATATATTTTCTATTCTTCTTAAACCTGTCAGAACTACAAAATCAAGACTTAATCGATCGGCAGCATTTAACTGACTTCTTAATGTATCATTATCATTAGGTAACATTTGTGAAACTAATTCTGATAACCTTTCATCAGTAGCAACATCCATGTATAACTTAGTAACTTGTTCTGCTATTGATTGATAAGTTGCTCCTCTTATTGATAAACTATTTTGTCTAATTTCAATCCCTACAAAAATAAGAGAACCAATAATTGTTACTATACCTAATATTTCA
>MDSW01099676.1_pt1 | contig 12231 bp, 17 predicted proteins | sample 811171 | NCBI WGS metagenome assembly MDSW01 (sample SAMN05326641, study PRJNA326480) | marine metagenome | isolation source: seawater | place: Atlantic Ocean: North West | collected 2012
ACGAGACTATTAACGATGATGATGAAAAACTAGCAAAACTAGCACGAGTAGCAAAACGTCTACCCTTCCAGCCCTCATTCCAAGGATTTATGAGAGCAGATTTATTAGTATCCAAACCACACACCTGGCAAGATGCCTGGGATGCAGGTATTAGGTCACATCTATATGGTGTAGAAACTCTCAATCATACAGCAGGAAAGTTCGTAGGTAAAGGAATGAATCCAGATAGACTTAAAGAAGGTCTTTTACGAGTGCAGGATTGGTTCCGTGATAAAGGTTATTATAGAGCCACAGTATCAACTATCATAGGATTACCAGGCGAGACAGAGGATAGTTTTTTAGAAGGCAGGGATTGGATACTGAATAACCTTAAGGGCCACAGCTATTCATTCTTTCCTTTGTTCATAGGACAGAACGAAACAATGCAACTAATGACAAATCCTAGTGTGCTAGAACAAGAGTGGGCAGCTAGGAAGAATGATAGTCCATTGTGGGAAACAGACAAAGACGAAATGGGTGTAGACTATGAGGAGTTAGACCCTAGTTTACAACCCGTCGCACAGTTTTATATGGAAGCCCCTGGTGTAGCCAAGTGGGCGCATAAGGATATGAATATATGGCAAGCATTCCAACTGTTTAATAAGATTGCTAAGGAACCTTTATTACCTACACATATCGCTCCTGGTATATTCTTTTACCACAGATATGTTACAGGTGGTGATTATACAGTCGAGGATATGCAAAATACATTCCTAAGCGACGATGTATTTAAGTCAGGTAAAAAATTAACAGTAGATGACTATAACATCGATCCTGCGTTGACTAAGACATTCCCTAAGCAAATGCAAATCATCGAGGATTACAAGAAGAAAAAACTAGCATGGCAGTAGGACACGGTATCATCTTAGGAGGAATGCTGGAACGTCCTGACCAGGCAGAGTTACGAAACCAGCGTCCAGGAGAATATAAAGAGCCAGACTATTGGCCCAATACCAAACGCTCTGCTGGTGCTCACAGGATAGCGACATTTTTACGAGAGAACGATTGGGATATAGAAGTGCTAGACTTCTGGCCCTCATGGACAAAGGAAGAGTTATTTGAATTCTTAGATGATAGAGTCTCGGACGAAACAATCTGGATAGGATTTAGTGCAATGTTTCCATTAGGAGGAGCGCTAGAGAAAGCTAGGGAGATGATGACTATTATAGCAGAGATGAAGATGAGATATCCTAATCAAAAGTTTATCGGAGGCGCAATGAATGCTAGCGCTATATGGCATTATCCTTTAGACTATCATTGTACTGGATTTGGAGAGAAGGGTGTTTTAGAACTGCTAAAGTACATAAAAGGAGAATCAAACACCGTCGTTATCACAGAGCGTGAACATTATGGCATCAAACGACAAGTCGTGGAGTGTGATACTAATCATCCTGCTTATCCTATGGCAGATGCCTGGGTACAATATGAGGATAGAGATTTTATACAACCACAAGAAGTGCTGACATTAGAACTAGCTCGTGGCTGCAAGTTTCAATGCAAGTTTTGTAGCAATACAGTGCTAGGCATCAAGGGCGATTATTCCAGATGTGGAGACTCTGTCTTTCACGAGTTATGGAATAATTATTTCAATTGGGGTACGCAAGTCTATACAGTAAGCGACGAGACTATCAACGAGAATCCAGATAAACTAGCAAAATTTGCTAAGGCGATAAACAAACTACCTTTTGATGTTCATTTACAAGGATTTATTAGAGCGGATTTATTAGTGTCCCATCCTAGCTCATGGCAAGACATTTGGGACATGGGTCTATGGACACACCTTTATGGCATCGAGACGCTTAATCACGAAGCAGGCAAATATGTAGGTAAGGGTATGAATCCTGATAGATTAAAGGAAGGACTGCTGAAAGTTAGAGACTGGTTTCAAGCAAAGGGCCGTTATCGCGTAGGAATTAGCACTATCATAGGACTACCAGGAGAACCTAAGGAGTCTATATTTAGAACAAAGGAGTGGATTAAAACAAACTTTCCAGGACAAGCATATACATTTAGCCCTCTAATGATAGCACAAGGAGAGGTTTACAACATGATGACCAACCCTAGTATTCTCGATAGGACATGGCGAGAGTCAGGAGAGTTCGAGGAAATGACACAGGAAGAAATAGATAATGTAGACTATTCAACGATACCAGAGTCATATCATCAGATAGTGAAGTTTTACATGGAAGCCCCTGGGATAGCAAAATGGAAGCACAAATACATGAACTTCTTTGAAGCATGGCAAGTGATGGCAGAGATAGCTAACGATAGTGAAATGACTAATAACCTAGCGCCTATGACATTTGATTACCACAAGTATCTAAATCATGGCAAATACAATATAGATGATATGACAAAGAGTTTTAACGAGATAGAGTCCTATGGCCCTGCGGATATACCAGATCAATTAGCATGGATTCAAGGATATAAAGTCAAAAAAATGTTAAAAATGCTTGACAGCTAGTCCAAAAGATGCTATCATTGTGCGTATATTTAATTAATAAGGAATACAAAATGTTGAACGAAGTAGTTATTTACATGAAGGACGAAGGAATTGAGATTAACGAAACTAATTACAAGTTAGAGCTCTTGAACTTCATCGCAGAACATACATTAAATGACTTAGACGCACGTCCGTATATAGACGAGGCAGTCAACATTTTACGAGAAGAACGAGAGTGGCTAAGATAATAGACGAGAAGTATTGGAAGCCATATCGAGAATATGTCGAAAGTCCGTGCATAAATATTTGCACATTAGTAGATAACGGACTAGAAGATGTGTGCGTAGGATGCGGTAGAACAGCAGAGGAAATAGAAGCCTATCCGACTTTAACTAACGAACAGAAATCAGACGTTAATAAAGACGCACTTTTAAGATTAGAAACACTTTAGATGCAAGTAGACTCTAATCATTACAGTAATTTACTCTATCGCACAGAGTCTATTACGCTAAGATACACGAAGTGTGCGCGGTTGACAGGAGAAACAAAATGGGAATATATGACATTCAAAAACCACTACTAAGAGAAATAGTAGGTGATAATTCTAGTACAGCAGAGATATATCACACCTTTATAGGAGACGGCCAATATGAGGGTAGGAGAGCATTAGTGAAGAGAAACGAGAGTGGCTTCCTAGTGGAATTATACCTCAATAACCAGCTGAAGGAGACCAGAGAAGTCTACGAAAAAGCTGAGATATATGCAGAGAATATCGGTGAGAATTGGGTCTTAGGTATTATAAAAGAGTAATCATGAGGACATATAAGCACAAAAGACTGAGAGAGCTTATAGAGAGAGATGAGAGTAACGAGCTACAGAGAGTATTAGAGAGTCTTTTTGTAGTAGGATATATAGCAATTACACTATCAATCACTATTCTACTTGGTAGTCTTATACACTAACACACAGCGCGGACCGTAACGAAATAGTTCTCAGGCGTCCGTATTACAGTTCTACCACCCTATATACACATAGTTCTATATACACAAGGGGTCTATACTTGAATAGGCTCTGTGTATTCTAGTGCAGATCGTATAGATGTAACCAACCAGACAGTCAAAGTCAAGCCCTAAGATGACCAAAGAATTGTGTCAAGCACCTAGGCGACCAGAGTGTAGACCACGTAGATGACCAAACTAATTCGACCAAATGCTTGACTTTTGGTTCGGGATGTCGTATCATATAGACATAATAAAGGAGAATCAAATATGTCACATCAAGTAAACGATCAAATAGCAGACAGAGCTATAGATGATGCGTGTGCTAAGGTAGACTCTATGGCGTTCTCAGCAGTGTCTAGACAGCTAATCATGAGAGGCAAAGGTACACAGTTCCTCGTAGGCCCTCTAGCAGATCAAGACAAAGCAAGAGACGCACTGATCGACCTGATAGCAGACGATATATTCAATGACTTAATGGATAGGCCCGGACCACATGGATAAACCATACGAAGAACTGACTCCAGAAGAGCAAGCACATATAGATGCTAGAAACGACTCTATTGAACTAGAGCGAGAAGAAAGCCAAGCACGAGCGGAAGGCTACTGCATTCACTGCGGGGAAGACCTTGATAAGTGCACAGGCTATAAGTGCTGGATAAGATAACACTCTAAGCGAGAGTATAAAGATACCCTAAGGGGTGTACCCTACCTGCGTACACTCTTTCAACCATGATGTCAAGCACGGAGACGAGCTAAGGTGAGCTATGGAATCTCTCTAGGACCTCGGTGCATATTAGGGTATATAGTAGGCACATTCTTTTCTTGTAAAAATTATTGGCCAAAAAAAGTTGCGCTATACTTTCCTCTATAAAAGGCTGATCGTTACTGTATAGATCGCGCTATATACGGACTTACAGATTCTCGAAAAAAACGTTAAAAAATAGAATATCACTCTTTTCGCTCTCATCTTATATAATGGTATAATACTACTCGTTACTATATAGATCTATATTATAAATAACTTACATGAAACCAAGATTACCTAAATTTGAAGAAATAGTTATATTTTTTATCATCGGCTCGTTCATATTGCTAGCGTATATGGCTATAAAGTACCCACAATACTACATACACCCTACACCGTTAGACTATTACGATTACAGTCCTATTGGTATTAATGTTGAACATTTAGCATCGGGTTGGGGAAATGTCTATTATGCTTGCAGAGGAGTACAATACAATGCATGAGATCATGAAGTGGTATGATGAGCTTAAACTGACCGAACGAATAGTCCTCTGGTCTGGGCTACTCTTAGCAATATCCTATAAGGCAGTCTATATGTTACTCCTTGAACTATGGTGTATTGCTTACGGTTTACTATACTAACCGCGATAACTTCGTCGTGTAAGGAGACTCTAAAAATGGCAAAAGACCCTAATGATAAGTGGACTTTGGAATTACCGTTCCTAGAACAAAATGAAAGACTTCCTGAAAATGGCCTAAATATTGAGAAAATTATACTGGAAAACAGCACCTTAGAAAATGTAGTTTTAACACCATATGGCAAAATATTAAATGAACTACAACATATGAAAAGTAAAATCTCAGAAGATGGTTATCCACTTGACAGCATAGATGATGATGAACCTTGGTTATTATGAAATAGACTGGTCAGACGGCACCCAACTTCGTTATAAAATAGATGACAACCCTGTCGCTCATATATGGAAGAGCGTTACCCAATATTATCTAAAACAAAAAGACGTACATATATTTAATAATCAGTGGGCGCAACTAAAACACGATCCTCAGTTAGTAGAAGAGCTATGGGACCGTATGTATGCCGACACAGTTCGTTATAACAACAATCCTGCATTCCTCGATACACATATTGAAATGCCTGAGAAGTATTCGCCGGATATAGACTGGCGACCACTGTTAAATCATTTACACGAAGAGTTCCACACCCTAGCAGAAGCAATGGTTGAACATGAAATGGATTTAAACGTCTATAATAACCCTTTACATCAGTTAAACATAGATATACACAAACTAGAATGTCAATTACAGGGCAATCACGGTTGGACAGACTATGTACGTTATGGTTTCTTCTTACATTCAGTTATATTAGGTAGATATGTACAAAAGATAGAAGACCCTGGACTATACAAGTATTTTAGATGTCATGATAGAGCTAATGGACTACATTTAGGATATCATACAGTAGGTAAAGGACTATTACATTGTGTTCACGATAATGATGTTGAATTAGTAAGTAAAGGCCTAGTAAGACAACAAGATGATATCCATAATGAAGTAATACAAACATTCATTGACGAAGAACCTGTAGATGCTCACGAAGAACAAATAGAAGTAATTACAGAGTGGATAATAAATAATAAACTACAAGACAAAGTAGATTTAACTGACCCTATGATGTTACAGACAGGTAAACCCTTCTTAGGTGAGTTAGATACAAAGAAAACAGTAGAAGAGATAAATGAACTATTCGCTAAGGCGGAAGTAATAGAAGTAAGATTAACAGATGCAAACTCCTGAGATAGTAATATGTCAGTTGAACACCTTATATGGTTTCGAGACTGATTATCAAGAACGTTTTAAGAACTTATCAGAGTTTTACTTAAAACCAATGACACATATACCTGTATCTGGTATATCTAATACTACACACCCAGATATTGTAATGTTTGAGTCTGTAGATAAGTGTTTAAAACACGCAGAAGATCTAAATGCAGAGTGGGTATTCATTGCCGCACATGGTTTTCGTTGTATAGACCATAACTTTATCTATATGTGTATTAATTATGCTAAGGGAGAAAACTTTAGCACACTTGCACATATATTACAAAAGGATGGCTTTTATGAACTACATCAACAATGCTTATTGATAAGTGTAACTGATTGGATAGCATGTGATAGGCCTTTATTCGGTAGGTTTGACAAATTACAAGTAAATTTACCTAAAGTAGAAAGAAGTGTAGAAAATTTCCACGATGATTATACACCTACTCAAATATGGCACAATAACGGATTAGGAACAGGTGGTAGGTTTGAACATGATGGCTATGTATATCCTGGCTGGAACTTATTATCTACATTTTTAGAAAAAGGTTATAAAGTAGGAAACTTCACACCTCATTTAAGAAGTCTTAAACAACATCTATATCCTGAAGTAGGTGACGAACTAAGAAAATACTTCAATGGTGAATTTATAGATGTTTTATCAGAACCTAATCAACAAGAACAACGTAAAAGGTTAGAAGATATACATGATAACGCTGTATATGTTTATAACACAGATCCTATGGGTACACACTTTGATAGATACTCATATAAAACAAAATTAGATACAGTTTATTCTGTAGCAGCAGGTTTTAAAGCAATAGAGTATTTAGAAAGTGCTACATGGACAGAAGATACAAGAGTCGTATATTTTGATTATACTAGACGTGCGTTAGACTTTAAACAATGGTTGTGGGAAAATTGGGACGGAAAAAACTATAACGAAGCTATAAAAGAATATAGTGCTAATAAAGATTTCAATCCTATATGGTTTGCAGGAAGAAACTACAAAGAACATTGGGAAGAATTTGTACAGCATTGGGGAGGCATGGACGAGTGGTTAGAAATATGGAACTGTTACAAAGCATTGGACCACAAGTTCTTATATATTAACTTATTTGAAGATAGACGTGCTTTATTAGAGGATATGGTAGATAGAAAACTAGATAATCCTGATAGTAACAATATTATATGGTTTAGTAATAGTTATTACACAGAATATGCTTTGTGGCATTTCAAACCACAAGTTTTAAGAAATATGTACAAAGACTTTATGGAAGAACTTCGTTTATCTAATAACAATATAGAAATTATAGGTTCACCAGGCCCTGGACAAGCAGCTATAACCTATCATGGTAAACATAGAAAACCTGAACAATGGTATGAAGCCAATGCACAATGATATTGAAAAATTCTTTGAAGAACCTACATGGACATTTGAATACAATAACATTCCTGACTTACCTAAAGAAGAATTAATAGACTGGGTAATTACACAAAGTGGTTGGCCCTATTTAAAAATAGAACTACCTAATTGTCCTTATGAGGAAATGTTAGAAGAAGCGTTGAGTATGTACGATGCTTTTCAAACACATAGAACTTATGGTGACAATACAAAAGGTTGGAGGAGTATTTGTATATACGGTGAGGCCTGGAATAGAACAGAGTATTGGGAAACTTATGAAGACAATAAAGGTAAACAATTAGAAGATATAAAATTTGATTGGTGTCCAGAAGTTATAGAACATTGCCCAATAACCTATAAATATTTTAAAGACACATATCCAGAGAATCCAGGACAAAGGATTAGGTTTATGTTGTTAGAACCAGGTGGTTATATAGAACCACACAATGATAGAACTGAACACTATTTAGGACCTATCAATATATCATTAAATATGCCAGAAGGGTGTATATTTCGTATGAAAGACAAAGGTGATGTACCAATGACCGACCATAGCGCATTTTTAGTAGATATAGGTAATATACATAGTGTTTGGAACAATAGTAAGGAACCAAGGGTACATATTATATCACATGGCGGATTCAAACCGGAAGTTCGTGAATTAATTTACGAAACGGTACAGAAAATGCTTGACAAATAGTACCAAAGAGCCTATAATAGTAAGGTAATTAAGGAGAGATACTTATGGCAATAATGAATTATGGTGGTTCTTTACGTTATGATATGCACGGGCGTAAGCGTAAGGCATATAAGAAAAACAATCCTACAGTTCGTAGGAACACAAAAGCAAGTCCTCCCAAAGACTTGAAGCCATCAACACGATTAGAGGAGATGAGAGCATTTAACGAGAAATATCCAAGTTTACAACCAACTAAGGAGAATAAGAGAGCTGGCGGTAAGATGGACCATAAGTGGCAACAAGAAAAACTCAAAATATCCCAGGGATACACTATCGCTCCAGCCTACAACAAAGGAGCCTATCAAGTGATAGGGAAAAACAACATTAAAGATATAGGTAAATAATTATCGAGTAAAGTATATGAAAAAGTGGTGGGAAATACTTTGGAAACAACAACCCGAAAAAGACGTGTGGGTTGATCCAGATCCTGACGACTTAACAGTAGACAATGCGTACAAGACAAGGTGGATATGGTATCACACTATATTAGGTATAGGCATTTTTATGGTAAACATATTATTGATAGCAATCCTTCTTGTCTTGGCAATAAAATTATGAGCAAGAAATTAGACATTATAAAGGACCTAAAGAAAATGGGATTAGTACCTAGAACTAAACATTATAATCAAATGATTCGTTTGTCTAAATGGACATTCATTATAGCATTTGCAATTCTTATAATTGCTTCTATGTCAGGTTGTTCTACAATGCGTGTCATAGAAAATGATAAAGTCTTAGAAGAGATAGTTCGTGTATATGACGAGGATGATGTTGTTCGTGATATAGAACTTAAAATTAAGTCTATAGATACTCAAGGCATAGAAGTAGCAGATAAAATTTGTTATTCTAAGCGTATGGGTGTACATTTTTGTCCAGACGGACGTACCTACTGATAAATTTGTATAAATAATTTTACGTTCATTGTGTAAGTTATGTAACCTACACAACGGAAGTAGACAATTATGTCGAAGGAACGCGCTTTCAACCAGGAGGCGTATATGTATTATAGAGGTACATTTTACAAAGCCCTGGCAAAAGAGAAAGCACAATCTTTGCCAGGCATTTACAGAGGAGTCAAACACGGTCCTCTCAATCCCCAATCAACAAAACCAACAAAAGGCATCTACAGAGGTGTAGCTTGGTCTGAGTAATGGATAATAGAGTCACGGTGTTTGGTCACCGTGGCTCTTTTCTTTTGTGTTAAAATTGTGTTGATTCTGTGTTTCTACACTAAATAAAAGATGCTATGAAAGATAGTTACGGACATTAAAATAATGTCCAACGTCTTAATCTTATTGATTAACTGGGTAGCAGATCAAGACGGAGAAATACTAAGGTTTCGTCCTAAGGGCGAACAGAGTGGTACAATAACCGTTTCACAAGATGAATAATCTTGTTACTCTACGTCATTGAGTGGATTTTCTAAAATAGTTTGCATCTTCTCTTCCAACTCTTTCTTATTCGCTCTAATGTCTGCATCCATTTCCCTGAAACGGCCTTGCATTTCTCTTTCCATTTCATATACATCATTACGAATTTCCCTTTGAGTTGCAGCCGATGACTTTTCTACATCACGTGCCAATGTAACGGCCTCGTCAATGCTATCCTTAAGGTCTTCCCTTATTACGTCATATACAGATTCTAAACGCTGTACCTCGGCTTGTATCGCTGCTGGGTCTAGCTCATTTAGCTTCTTTTCTGCTGTCAAAAGGCGATTATAGAGTTCGAAACCTCCCCAAAGACCACCTATAATAGTACCTAGGAGAGGAAGTATTAGTAGTAACTTGCTACCACCTATCTTAATGCCTTTATATTCTACTTCTGCCATTGTTTACTCCCTATTGTATTGAGAATCTATCATCTCTTTTAATTTACGTTCTGTTCCACCCGCCATTTTATAAAAGTACATTTTATTATCGTTTATTTTGGCGTTGGTGTATAATGCTTTTACTTGATACCAATTTTGTTGGTCATTCAATTGTTCCATACCTGTATAAGCACTAAATCCTGCTTTATAACCTAAAACAGCAACTGCTATTGTTTGGTCGTCGAATCCTCCTGACTCCTGGTTAGCTTCTAATTGCGCTGCTAACTGTTCTTGTGCCGCTTCCTCACCTAATTGGTCTGCTAAAGACTCAACTGCTTTTGTTGTTTTCTTTTCTGTTACAGTAGGCGGTGCAACGTCAAACTTCCCGAAGTCAGGAGTTTCGTTACTTAAAAATTGACCAATACTTTGACCTGCTCCCAAGGCATCACTAAATGTATTTTCAAACTCTGCACTTGCACCACCAAAGGAGTCACCTCCGGCTTCAAATGTCATATCTGATTGTGCTGCACTTTGTTCTTGTTGTTGCTGTTCTGCTACCTCAAAAGCACTTACTTGTGGTCCTGATACAACTTCTGCTACTTGTATATCAACATTACCTGTTAATTGTTCCTGTTGATCTTGTGCAAATGTATCACCTGATTGTTGACTTATACTAGAGCCTTGTGAAGATACACCTCCCTGTGTATTACTTCCTCCTTGTCCGCCTGTAGAGCCACTTTGTATTTGTTGACTAACAACACTACTTGCTGCACCTAATTCCTTTTTAAGTTTAGCAACTACCATTGATGATCTACTAGGTCTACTTTCAGATTTACTTTCCTCTTTAACTTCTTCTGCTTGAACTTCCTCAACCTCTTCTATAACTTCCTCTTCTATAACTTCCTCTTCTTCGTTAAGTAATTCTTCTAGCTCTTCTTCATTAATAAGTTCTTCGAATGCCTCGTCATCTATTAAAGTTTCTAATACTTCCTCACTTACTTCTTCCTCAAAAGCTTCTTCTATTTCTTCTACAAGTTCTTCTAATGCCTCAAGTTCTACGTCTTCGATTATTTCTAAAAACTCTTCTTCTCTAAATTCTTCGATATATTCATCTACGGGTTCCCATGCTTCTTCAGAAAATATTTCTAGTCCCGCTTCGTTATCTAATATGTAAACATCTGTACTGTCTAACATTGCCACAAGTTCCTCTGCTTCTGGCATTTCTACAGTTTGCCAATCTAACATACCATCTTCTGTGAACTCTACATCTTCTCCATACCACTCGTCTACTTGCTCTTGGCCAAATTCTTCTACATCTATTTCATACCATTGTTCATCAGTAAATGACTCCCACTCTTCACCAAATTGTTCGTCCATACTATCTTGGAATATATCGTCATCTATAAAAACAACGAATTCCTCAGTATAATCCTCATACCCAAATTGTTCCGCCTCACTTCCATAACCAAATTGCTGTGCTTCAAAGTCATCATCATAACCATACATATCTAGTTCTTCATCGGTAAACATACCTGTACCCATGTCCTCAAACTCTTCTTCTAATGATTCCTGATATGCAAGTTCTTCCCAATAACCATCACATTGACTATCATACAATGCATCTAACTCACATTGTAAATCAAAAAATGCTGTGGCATAACCTGGACAGTCCTCATTATACAATGAATCTAAATTACATTGTTGAGTAAGATAGGCTGCTGCGTATCCAGGACATTGTTCGTCATATAAAGCATCAAGTCCACATTGTTGATTGAAATATGCTTGTGCGTAACCTGTACATTGATCGCTGTACAAGGGATCTATTGAACATTGTTGTTCTAATGTAAGTCCTTCACTATACAACGAACCGCCGTTTTCTATATCAGGTCCGCCATAGCCTGCTAGGAAAGCGTCGAATGTATTGTAAGCATTTTGTCCATCATTATAGAATAGAAATGTTTTCTTCTCACTACTAGAACCTTGCTCACCTATTAATACATCATGACTTTGTATGTCTAGTTCTCTATATCTAAATTCGTATGTATCATTGTGCCATAATATAGCCTCGAAACTATTACTAGAGTTTCTATTGTATTCTTTCATGTAATACCAACCAAAGACTACATAGTCATCAAACTGTTTGAATAACATTTTAGAATTATTGCCACGAATAAGATCTGTCCATAAAGGATAAAGTGTATAGTTTCTATATG